>Ga0315906_10005727_pt1 | contig 15533 bp, 10 predicted proteins | sample LakEriMetagenome_4_FD_203526 | JGI IMG/M metagenome (GOLD analysis project Ga0315906, IMG submission 203526) | Freshwater fungal communities from buoy surface, Lake Erie, Ohio, United States - Buoy 2 MA122 | ecosystem: Environmental > Aquatic > Freshwater > Lake > Lake biofilm | place: USA...
GAGCGGGGCCTATAGCAATCGCCCGCGGCTTGCGCCTAGCGGCTCACAGGCTGCATCACCCGTGAGCCAACCAGCGCCAGCGGTTGGGCGATTTAATTAAGCCCGCCAGGACGCTGCGTTTGGGCACCAGCAGGCTAGTGATTTCGGCGGTGCAGCACGATCGGTTCGGTGCGGGGGCCTATAGCCATCGCCCGCGGCTTGCGCCTAGACGGCTCACAGGGTGAACCACCTGTGAGCCAACCATCGCCAGCGGTTGGGCGATTTAAATCAGCCCGCCAGGATGCTGCGTTTGGGCATCAGCAGGCTAGCGATTTCGGCGGTGTAGCACCTGTGAGCCAACCAGCGCAGAGGTTATTTCAAGATCGGCAGTTCCAGGCGACTGGGGGTTGCCGGTCCACGGAATAGGCGGTGGACAGCGGCCTGAAAGTCGTCTTCTTTAGCCTCGAAAATATTATCGACATACTTTTGCGGGTTTCGGTCGATGAACGGAAACCACGTACTCTGCACATGGATCATGATACGATGCCCGGGTTGAAACGTATGGAACAGATCGCTCAGTTCCAGTCGTATTCGGGTCGGCTCGCCTGGGACTAACGGTTTTGGCTTAGCGAAACTTTCTCTGAAGCGACCTCGGATCACCCCTGCGCGGACCAACTCCTGGCGTCCGGAAGTTGAGTTCTCTTTGAGTTCCCTGTTGCGACCTGCAGGGCCGACGACTCCGGGATACTCGTCGATGATCTTGACGATCCAATCCGCATCGGTCTGTGTCGATGCGACCCACAATTCGACCGGAATGGGACCTGCGAGCGTAATGCTCTCCTGTAGGAGTTCGCTCCGATAGACCAAGACATCTGGTCTCCAGGAAGCGAAGCGTTGATCCTCCGTGACGTAGTCCCGGGCCCAATTGTTGGTGATTTCCATCGTATAAGGGACAGGTTTGCTCGGATCGCTCGGAAAGCTATCGGAACCTTCGCTAACCTGGTTCGACTCGGTTCGAATCGAGCCATCCTGCGCAAAATAGTAGCTCGTCGGGAGCACTTCGGCCGGTGGCCATTTCGGGAACTGTCGCCAGCGATTCGCACCGGTTTCGAAAGCGGTCATCTCGGCACAGGAGTTGTTTCCTATCCCGCGTAGGTGGCTTTCGAAAAACGGAATCAACACGTTCTGTTGGTACCAGGTCGAGGTCGGGAAGCCGAAGTCAGCTTGTCCTAGTTTCGTTCCTTCATCGCCGGCCCACTGGCCATGGTACCAGGGTCCCATCACCAAGGCGTTTTGAATGTTGGGATTCTGCTTCTCGATGGCCGCATAGGTTGCCAGTGGTCCGTAGAGATCCTCCGTGTCGTACCACCCTCCGACGGTCAACACAGCGGCGTTGATGTTCTTCAAGTGGGGCAGGATGTTGCGGGCTTGCCAGAACTCATCGTAGTTCGGATGTTGCTCAAGATCGTTCCAGAATCCGATTTGGTCTTTGAAGTATTTTGAATCGACATTGCTCAGGGGACCCAATTCCAAGAAGAACTGATAGCCATCGCGGGTAGGGAACTGAAAACCTGGATTCGACTCGGTCGTCGGTGTGGGGCGTGGTTTGCCGAACGAGGAAAAAAACCCGAAGCCCATGGGCAGAACGAAGGCACCATTGCGGTGAAAATCGTCGAAGAACCAATCGGCAATCGGTGCTTGCGGCGATACGGCCCGCAGTGCCGGGTGCGAATCGATCGCACCGGCCGACGTGTAGAAACCTGGGTAGGAAATTCCCCATTGTCCGACCCGACCGTTATTCCCAGGAATCGACTTGATCAGATACTCGATCGTATCGAAGGTATCGGTACTCTCATCGATGAGCGTCTTGGGGCCACTTGTTTTTGGTACATGGGGCCGCATGTTGATGAAGTCCCCGCCGCTGAGATACCGCCCACGCACGTCTTGAAAGACAAAGATGTAGCGATTCTTTTCGAACTCAGGGGACGGCCCAAGCCGAGTCTTGTAGGCGTTTAGTCCGTAGGGAGCGACGCTGTAGGGGGTTCGAGACAGGAGAATCGGATAGGATTTGTTGGGATCTGGATCGTTAGGAGCGTAGATGCTCGTGAAGAGTTCCACCCCGTCGCGCATCTTGATGCGAACCTCCGACTTGGTGTAGTTGGCACGGATGGCTTCGGCCCGCAGGTCTGGTGTTTGGCGTGTTTCGACTTGGCCAGAGGTTGGCTTTTCGATGAAAAACCCCATGAGAAACGCACCGCAAATCGTTGCAAGTCGAATGGCTCGAACGGTTAGAAATCGGTTACACTGCTTGCTCGATGACATTGGCTCGAATTGGCTTTCTTTCAGAGGTTGATCCTGGCCGGGGTGTTCCCCCTAAGGGCTGTTATGGATTTTAGATTCTAATCGAAACGATGAAGTCTCGACCTACGAAAGCCAAACGAACTCTTTCGGATTTTATCCGGGGGACCCCCGTCGAATCGCAAGACCTAGCAGTGCCGGAGCTTGGCAATCTTGATGCCCAGTTGCCCTCGGGCTTATCCTCGGAATCCAATCCGAGACGGGCGACAAAAAAGAAAAAGGGATCCGAGCCCAAGGAGGCTTATCCGGAGATTCCGAGTCGGCCTTCGGACACGGACACGGACACGGACACGGACACAGACAAGGCGGCTGAGCTCTCGGAGGTTCAGCCGACAAGTCCCGCCCCTGCGTTCCTCGATGCGATCGGGCAGCTTGCAGAATTTCAATCCGCGTTGGATCGTTGGGTCCGCAAGGAGCCTTTTTATTGGAATGGGGCTTGGCTCGGGGCAGTCGCCCCACTGGCGTGCGCCGCGCAGCGTATCGAACGCCGACCGATGATGATTCTGGTGGCTCATCATCAGGATGCAGAGGTTCTGGCCAGGGACATTGAGTTCTTTCACGACGAATCCTGCTGGGTTTTTCCTCCCGCCTCGGAGGAGCCCGAAGAGGACTCACTTCAGCAGCAAGAGGTGATCGAGCGATTGCAGGTGCTAGCCCAACTCGATCGGTACAGGACCGGCAGGCAGTCGGAAGTTCCGATCGTTGTGACGACCCTGCAAGCCCTTATGTGTAGCGTCCCGAGCCCGGATCAGCTCCGCAATGATCGACGTGTCCTCGAGGTCGGCAAGACGGTCGAACTCTCGGAGTTAAAGCTATGGCTGACCCAGTCGGGATATCGAGTCACCACTGCCGTCGCATTGGCTGGGGAGTACACCGCCAGGGGTGGAATTCTCGATGTCTTTCCACCCGATGCACTGGAGCCATATCGGATCGAGTTTTTCGATAATGAGATCGAATCGATTCGATCGTTCGATACCGTCTCGCAGCGCTCGATTCGACGCGTCGATCGGGTCGATCTCTTGGCGGCCAATGAAGCGACGCGTGAAGAAGCCACCTTGCTAGACTATTGCGGCCAGGACTGGATGATTCTCTTTAGCGAACCTACCGCAGGGCTCCACCATGCCGCAGCGTTTCGGGCCCGGATTCCATTCCCTGAACGGTTTGGCGACCCGATTGAGATCTACCAACGGCTCGGTCAGTTGTCGTTTGCACCCATCGGCCAACTTGCAGCCGACGAGACGACAAGCCAGTTGGTGCGGGTCCCGATCCGCGACGTGCAGCGGATCGGAGGCGAGCTCGAGAGCATCCCCAAGGAGATCGACGAGAGCCTAGGGAACGATCGGCGTGCGGTGATCGTCTGCATGAACGACGGCGAACAAGCCCGGATGAAGGAGATTCTCGAGAGTTGCCAAGCCGCCAAGGACGGTCGTGTCGTGCTGGTTGTTGGGCTATTGAGCAGCGGCTTTGAAATCCCCGGTGGGGCATTTGTATTGACGGTCAATCAAATCCTCCGTCGCGCGATGCTCAAGCGAGCCAGTCGCAAGCATGCATCGAGAGCCATCGATAGTTTTTTGGATCTGCGGCCCGGGGATCTTGTGGTCCATTTGTCGCATGGCATCGGCATCTATCTTGGGATGGAGATCATCAGCAAGGAGGGTCAAAAGGTCGAGCACCTGACGCTTGAGTTCGACGGTGGGACCAAGCTCTATGTACCGACGGCCAACATCGATCTGGTCCAGCGATATATCGGAGGCACTAAGACCAGGCCCAAGCTAGCCAAGATTGGTGGCCAGGCCTGGGCTCGTCAGAAACAGGCCGCTCAGAGCGCCGTGCAGGATATGGCAGCCGAGCTTCTTGAACTCCAAGCCCAACGCCGAGCACAGACCGGAATCCCCTTCAAACCCGACTCGATCTGGCAAAAGCAATTCGAGTCCTCTTTCCCCTACGAAGAGACCGCAGACCAATTGACTGCCATCGAGGCGACCAAGAAAGACATGGTCTCGAACCGACCTATGGAACGTCTGATCTGCGGGGATGTCGGCTTTGGAAAAACCGAAGTCGCCATGCGCGCGGCCTTCAAAGCCGTCGAGAGCGGCTATCAAGTCGCCGTTCTGGTGCCGACAACCGTACTGGTCGAGCAGCACTACAAAACATTCCGTCGGCGCATGGCAGAATTCCCCTTCGAGATCGCTAAACTCAGTCGCTTCGAAACCACCGCCGAGCAAAACGAAACCCTTAAGAAACTAGCCAAAGGACATGTCGATATCGTCATCGGTACGCACCGGCTCGCCTCGAGCGATGTGAAGTTCTTCAATCTCGGACTGCTGATCATCGACGAAGAGCAAAAGTTTGGAGTCGAGCTCAAAGAGAGAATCAAGCGGACCACGTCCAGAGTCGATGTATTGACCCTCTCTGCGACCCCGATCCCGAGGACACTCCATATGTCCCTTGTCGGCATTCGGGACATCTCGAATCTCGAAACCCCTCCTGAGGATCGTATGTCGATCGAAACAAGGGTAGTTCGATGGAACGACGCGATGATCCGCAACGCTATCCTCCGCGAACTCAATCGCGACGGCCAAATCTACTTTGTCCACAATCGCATCGAAGACATGTACAACGTCGCTGCAAAACTTCAGCGGATCGCCCCCGAAGCGAGGATCGTCATCGGACACGGTCAAATGCAAGAGAACGGGCTCGAGCAGGTCATGCTCGATTTCATCGAGCACCGCGCCGATATCCTGCTGGCTACAACCATCATCGAAAGCGGGCTCGATATCCCCAATGCCAACACCATGTTCATCGATGATGCCGATCGCTACGGGCTGTCCGAACTGCACCAATTGCGAGGCCGAGTCGGAAGATACCGCAACCAAGCCCACTGCTACCTGCTGGTCGATCGAAATAAGCATCTGAATCCCGATGCCGCTCGTCGACTCCACGCTATCGAAGAATTCTCACAACTGGGCGCAGGCTTCGGTATCGCCATGAGAGACCTGGAAATCCGAGGAGCAGGCAACCTTCTTGGAACCCAACAAAGCGGACATATCGCAGCCGTTGGCTATGAACTCTATTGCCAACTGCTCGACCAAGCCGTCCGACAGATGACCAAGTCGCCGCTGAAACTCTCCTTGGACGTCGATATCCAACTTCCGGTCGAGGCCTATTTGCCCCCGGAGTACATCCAGGATATGCGGCACAAAATCGACGTGTATCGCCGCGTGAGCCGAATGCAAGACATCCAGTCGATCAGCCAGATGCGACAAGAACTCGAGGATCGCTTCGGCCCCATCCCCCCGCCGGTCGTTCGACTGCTGGAAATCGCCGAGCTGCGGATGGATGCAACCCTCTGGTCGATCAAGTCCATCGAGATCCAAAATCACTTCCTGTGCTTTACCTACAGCGACCATCGGCGCATAACGCAACTGGCCCAAAAACACGCCGGCAAGCTCCGGATCGTCGAACGCGATCAGCAAGCCTTCTGGTCTCTGATGCCCCCATCTCCCCCAGCCTACCCTGCCCCTCCAGGACGCCAAGGACGCCCGATTGCCCCTGCGGAAGCCGAACCGAACGTGTCGGAAGTCCTCGCGAAACTCGATTTGCTAGCAGTCCTGCGAACGATCTTGCATTTGTAAACCCCCTTCGCGTAGAGTCCCCGAACGAAACCCCGCGAGGCACGGTAGCCGGGGGGCTCTTCTGGATTCCTTTTCGCGGGATAGCGTTGGATGCTCAGGTCGCACACAGCTCGTCGAATCAAAGCCACCTGGGTGAATCTAACGATGCTGGGAGCCTGGGTAGCTTTGTGCTGGCCCAACGGCGATCCAACCGGCCGAGAGTGGCCTGCTTTAGGCTGCGGAGCAATCGCATGGGGGCAAGTCCAGCAGGCATCGTCGAACGATTCGCAGAGCCCAGGTCCGACAGCCGGAGAGATGTTTGCAGCTAGCCATGTCGTGGCTGTCGTGGGCGAGGAGCGTGTGCTTGTGGGAGATCTATATCCTGCCGATAGGGTCACCATCGAGATGCTCAACAATCCTGAGTTTCAGATGCACTTGCGCAAGTCCCTGAAAATGTCGATCCAGCAGAAGTGCTTGGCTCAGCATTTCGTCAACTCCCAGACGACGGGCAAGACCAAGAAGGAGCGAGACGACGTCCGCGCCAAGATGATGGCCAAGACCGCCGAGATCTTCCACACCAAGGTCCTTCCAGAGCAGGTCAAGAAAGCCAAGCTCGAAACGGAGGCCGAATTTGTCCAAATGCTCGAGGAACAAGGAACATCATTGGCTTCGATGATGCGATCTTTCGCCGAACAGGTATGGGCTGATCAAGCTTTACGCGAGGGAGTAAAGGAAAAACCAACGATCGAACTCGAGGAACTTCGAGATTACTACGACCAACACCCCGATCAATGGCAAAGGCCATCACGCGTCAAGTTTCGAATCATGACGGCTAACTTCAACAAGTACCCCAATCGCGATGCTGCTTATCAAGCGATCGTCGAAATGTGGAATCAGGTTTATTACGGCGGTGCGCCTTTTGAAGCGGTAGCGAAAAAGCTATCGACGGGTTTCTCGGCCGATGAGGGGGGCAACTTCGATTGGACCCGACGCGGAGTGCTCAAAAGTGCGCAGATCGAACAAGCGATCTTTACCATTCCGATCCGAGCCTTGAGTCAAGTCATCGAAGACACCGACGGCTTTCATGTCGTCGAGGTCCTCGAGCGCCAAGACGCCTACGAGATGACCTTTCCGCAAGCACAAGGAGAAATCCGAGAGTCGATCCTCAAGACCAAGAGGAACAACATGGAAAACGACTACAGGAAAAAGATCCAGGAACTGACTCCGATTTGGACGCGTTGGCCCCAGGATATCCCCGGCTCGCGAGACATCAGCGAGTTGCTCTAGCGGACGGCTTGGTTCGAGGCGCTTTGAGCAATCGGATCGACGATCGCAGGAATACTCAGGTCGCTTGGGGTTTGGCCATCGGCGGAAACCGCGATACCCATCCAGCCCTGTTCCATCTGCAACTGCGATACGAGCATCCCTTGAGCAAGTGGATTGCTCGCCAGCGATTCAGAAACCATGGGAACCGATGAGTTCCCAGCGAAGACTTTCGAGAAAATTGCCCGAATCGGGAATCGGTCCTTGGACCCGAGTCGGTGTCCGTCGACACTGATCAGAGCATCGCGTTCCAAGGACGCCCTCAAGCCCTCGACCTTGGGAATGTACGAAGTCTTCACCGTGAAATTCTTCAATTGGATACGGCCTGTTTGTTCGAAGGATGCGATCCGGAGGGTCAGCCACATGCGGCCTTCGGAGAACTCGACGGTCATTGGATGGACATCCATGAATCGGATGATGACATCCTCGGGCGTATCTTCGGGCAATGCGAAAGGCGGTAACTGAAGGATCTCAGCAATCTTGTCGGCCAATTGACGGACCGTCCAATCGCGATCCGTTGGGATGGCTTGGGAAATCAGATTGTTGATTGCAGATTGGTGCAATTGCAGGGACAGCAAGCTATCCGAGGGAGCCATCGGTCGGGGCGTGTAGGCAGCGATCTGGTTGACCCCTGCGACACGGTAGCGGGCCACGAGTCGGGTGTCCGTCGATTGCATATCGAGAATCATCGGCTGGAGTTCGAGCGAATGCAAAGGGCCGATAAGCCGTTTGTCGAATTGCTCTTGGGCTGAATCGATTTTCGTCTGCAACTGCTTATCGAACTCATCATCGGTCTGCTTGGCGATCAGACGCTGAGAGATACGTTTTGCCACCGGTTTCTTCTCGATGAATTCCTGGTGCGCGACGTACCGGAACATGTCGCCGATGATCGGCATTTGATCCCAGTTCGTCGAGAACTTGCGGAGCGACTCCTGCGACTGGACGTTGGCCGGTTGGCCGTTGATCGATAGGGACGTCGGATCGATGCGGACTTCGCGGGCCGATTGCACTTTGGCGTTGCTCGAATTGTAGAATGTCGCGCCGCTACGGCTGCTGCGAGTGTTCGCTTGGATGTTGCCGTCGAGATTGAGTCCGAGTTTCCAAGCCGTAGGATCAGGCAAGAAATCGACTCTCAGATTGGTTTGAATCTGGCTGGCACCTCGCGTCTCGGCACCGAGGATCTTCTGCTGGACCGGGCGTGAGGTGACTTGGTCTTTGGGCAGCAACCGATTGATGAATTCCTCCGATACGCTCAATCGGACATTGGCGCTTCGATACTGTTGGTTCAGAGCGTTCGCGATCGCATATTGCAACTCCGAATCGGCAAAACGCAACGACTGGATGGTCTCGGCGATATCCTCTGAGCAGCGGTGTACCGAGCTTTCCTCGATCGATTCGATGTCCAAGAGGACCTTGCGATAATCGACCGGTAGGGCTGTCAGCGGCCGAAGGTCTTCGGCAATCTTTTGGACTTCTCGACTGGCTAAGACCTTTTTCTGATCGCCAGAGACGCGGCTATAGGTCAATCGACCAAGAAATTCCTGGGCGAGTGCAATCTGTTGCGATTCGCTCTGCATGCTGCCGTTGGCAAGTTCCTCGATCCGATCGAGCAAAAGGAAATCCGCCCAGTTTTGGGCGTCGGAGGTCCCCCGAAGCGCATTGCGAATGATCGCTAAATCCTGAATCAGTTTCTCGCTGAGTTGCTCTGTGGAGCTCTCAGCAATCGCTGCTGACCCGCTCGAGGCCGAATGGGCTTTACCTCGCTCGTGGCTCAAGCACTGATAAATCCGATCCCAAACGATCGCTCGTCGTTGGATTCCATGAGCGACCCGAGCGACCTCCATGGCTTTTTCGGTCGAGGAATCGAGATTGGATTCCGACCAAGCAAACCCTCGGCCCGAGAGCTCTCCTGCTTGTCGAAGCAACTCCGCGGATCGTTCCGAGGTGATCGGGATTTGGGCAAAGTTCTCGAAGAGCTGTTGGACCTGCTCGGTCCAGGTCGTCGAGCCCCCTAGAACCCGATTTCCATCGAAGTCACTAAGGGCCATGCTTTGCGCGATCAAGCTCGAAGCCAACGGCCAATTGCGATTGATCTGCGTGGAAGCGGGAATCGAGCGCCGTTGAAACAAAGGATCGTTCGAACTGATTTTCGCGTCGGCTTGCGGATCAGCCAATGTCGTCGCTGAAACCGTCTGACTAGGTACGGGCGAGTTGGTTGGTCTTTGCGATGCCAATTGGGGGCTAGCGGTGTTGGCTTCGAAGGGACTGGACAACGGACGGGCCACCGGTGCTGAGATTTTGACCGAACCGGTCGGTTCGAGCATCGCCAGGGAAGTCATAGCCGGGGTGCGGAAATCGCGAACCTCGGAGTGCGCGAGCATATTCCCTTCGGAATACCCACCGAGCACAAGAGGTTCGGCCGTGATCTTCGCCTTGGCCGTCGGAGCCTCGACGGCAGCAACCAAATTGGTCCGAACCGGAAATCGGCTCGACTGGCGCTTCATCGACGCGATCTGCTGGCCGAATAGGACCAGGAATAGCGTGACGATCGTTGCCAAGAGTGCATAGACCCACCCGCTGACACTCTTTGTTGACCGTATCGTCATCCGTGAATCCCCATTGGACGAATCCTGTTCCATCTGCCTAGTTCTTCGACTCGCCAACCCCTTTCGATGAAAGCACTCTGGAACGATTTCGCCCAGTATTCCCAAACGCGCTACCCCCCTGTAACGCCTGGATAAAATGGGAGGACTCCGGGATTTGCTAGCATGCAATCGTTTTCATTTTGGATATGATGGGGACCCCAAGGAATGTCCGAGCCCTTCGATGCCTTAGAAACCCTCCGATCCGTCGAGTCGCGAATCATGAAACTATTTCACTTTGGCATGCGTCCGCGCGTGCTGGTCCTGTTTGCTATGGGCCTTTTTTCGGGCGGCTTTTTTTCGGGCGGCCAGGCCGTCTTGGGGCAAGTTTCCGAATCGGCAGGTCGTTCCCCAGAAACTTCCTCTGAAAGTTCCCCAGAAAGTTCCCAGGAGAAAGGGCCAAGGCCGATGCAGATCGAGGACCTGTTCAGGTACGAGCGGTATGCAGAGCCGCAATTGAGTCCGGATGGCAAGACGGTCGTCTATCAAACGACCCGGATTACCGACGCCTTAAAGAACACCAAATCGACGAACTTGCATCGATTCTCGCTTGAGGACGGGACCAGCAGTCCGGTCACAGCATCCTCGAAATCCGATACCCACGCACGTTTCTCGCCGGATGGCAAGCGTCTGCTTTTTGAGTCGACACGCGGTGGCTCACCACAACTCTACGTCCTAGACTCTTCGGTTCTAGGTGAAGCCAGACAGCTTACAAGCATATCGACCGGAGCATCGACAGGAATCTGGTCTCCTGATGGCAAGCAGATCGCATTCGTATCGACGATCCGACCCGAATTCAGCGAGTTGCCGTTTGCTCAGTCGGATGCGAAGAACCAGGAAGCCGACGAAAAAGCCGCCTCAAGTTTGGTGAAGGCCAAGGTCTTTACCCGACTCTTTTATCGCCACTGGGATTCGTACGTCGAGGACAAGCGGCAACATATCTTTGTGATCCGGGCCGATGGGACCGAGTGCCGCGACGTGACTCCGGGGGATCGGGATGCTTATCCGACAAGCATGACGTTCAGTGCGGGGGACGATTTTTGTTTCACTCCCGATGGTCGCTATCTGATCATCACGGCGGTGCCTGCCCAAGGGGAAAGTTGGACGACCAATTATGATCTTTGTCGAATTGATTTGAGCAATCCGAAGAGCAACTGGGAGACGCTGACCAAAAACAATGCCGCAGCCGACTGCAATCCTAAGTTCAGCCCCAACGGCACGCAGATGGCTTACAAAGCGCAATCAAGACCCGGCTATGAAGCCGACAAATGGAACTTGATGGTCGTCGACTGCAAGCCCGATGGGACTTGGACCGGCGAGCCCAAGAGCTGGACCTCCGAGATCGATCGATCGGTAGGTGAATTCAATTGGACAAGCGATCAGAGCATTGCGTTTGTGGCAGAGCAAGACGGTGCGACAGCGTTGTTTCAAGCAGACGGAAAGTCCAAGCCTACGCAAGTCGGATTGCAGTTTGGCGACACCCTCGGAGGCCCGAACCGTGCAGGACAAATCACCGCGATGCATACGGCAGCCGATCGCGTGGTATTGGCACGGGCCACCATGAACGGTCCTGCCGATTTGTATGTCGGTAAGAAATCGGAATTGGGAGCAGCACCGCTTAGAAAGATCACGCAGGGCAACGATGCTCTATCTGCGAGTTTGCAAAGAACTGCGCCCGAGTCGATCCAAGTGACGGTCGAAGGGGACCGAGCGATGCAGATGTGGATCCTCAAGCCACCTGGGTTCGATCCCTCGAAGAAATGGCCCGTGGCTTATTTGATCCACGGCGGCCCACAAGGAGCTTGGGAGGACGGCTGGAGTTTCCGATGGACACCTCAACTCTGGGCAGCCCAAGGCTATCTCGTCGTACTACCCAACCCGCGGGGCTCGACCGGATTCGGTCAGAAGTTCTGCGACGAGATCAGCGGCGATTGGGGAGGCAAATGCTATCGCGACTTGGTCGCTGGGCTCAAGGCGATCCAGCAACTGCCTTACGTGGATGCGGATCGGATCGGCTCTGCGGGTGCGAGTTTCGGTGGCTACATGCAGGACTGGTTCGCTGTCAACGAGATCTCCAAAGACCTGCGATGTTTGATCAGTCACTGCAGCGTCTACAACTTCGAGAGTATGTGGGGGACGACCGACGAGTTGTGGTTCGATGAATTCGAGCACGGTGGATTGCCTTGGGAACTGCCTGGCAAGTACCGAGAATACAGCCCTCATACGCGTGCTGAAAACATGGGTCGATTCAAGACTCCCATGCTCGTGATCCACAACGATTTGGACTTCCGGTGCCCGATTGGACAAGGCCATGAGTTGTTCCAAGCGTTGCAAAGGCAAGGTGTGCCGAGCCGGTTCATCAACTTCCCCGACGAAGGGCATTGGGTGGCAAAGTCTGCCAACAGCATCCTTTGGCACAACGAAGTATTCGCTTGGTTGAAAAAGTATTGTCCGCCGGGTGGTCGCTAATCATGGGAGGATCACTCGAAGACTCGGCAGGCAAATCCGGGCTCGGATTGCACTGGAAAATTCTCATCGGGATGGCCTTCGGTGCACTGACTGGCATCGCTTGCAATGTATTCGTCCAAGGCCAGGGTCCTGAAGCAGTAGCGAAGCTCAAGTGGTTTACCGAAACGTTCACGTTTCCGATCGGGAATGTCTTTCTGCGACTGATTTTCATGGTCGTCGTGCCCCTGGTCTTCTGCGCGCTGACGCTCGGAGTGGCCGAGATCGGCGATGTTCGAAAACTCGGTCGACTCGGGATGCGGACGTTGGTCATGACCCTGATTTTCTCGACCGCATCGGTCTTGATCGGATTGGCGATTGCCAACATCCTCAAGCCCGGTTCGTTGATTTCCGAGTCCAGCCGCGAGATGCTCAAATTGCAGTACAGCGAGGCGGCTGACAAAAGCATCAGCTCGGCGAGCAAAGCCAAATCCGTGACCGAGACGATCTTGGATATCATCCCCAAGAACCCTCTCCAAGAAGCCGTCGGTGCGCTCGATGGATCATCCCCCGGGAGTGGGATGCTCGGGGTGATGTTCTTCTCGCTCTGCTTCGGGATCGCCTTGACGATAATCCCTGCCGAGCGGTCTGCACCTGTGCTCGATGTGCTCCGAGGGGTCTACGATGCGGTCATGGTGATTATCTCGGCGGCGATGAAGTTCGCACCGATCGGGGTCGCTGCCCTGGTCTTCTCGATCTCAGCGGCTCTTGGACTGCAGTTCTTCTTGGCCCTCTCGGGGTATGTCCTCTCGGTGCTGACTGGATTGGGGATCCACATGCTAGTGGTCTATTCGCTGGCCGTCTGGCTCATCGCGGGGCGTTCACCACTGAAGTTCTTCCAGGACATCCTAGAGGTCATCCTCACGGCGTTTGCAACATCGAGTTCCAACGCCACCCTCCCGACATCGCTGCGGGTCGTCGAGGAAAAACTCAAACTTGATCCTAAGGTAGGGCGTTTTGTACTGACCATCGGATCGACGGCCAACCAAAACGGTACGGCCTTGTACGAAGGGATGACGGTCCTGTTCTTGGCCCAGGTCTTCGGTCGAGACCTCGATATTGCTCAGCAGTTGACGGTGGTCCTATTGAGCATTTTGGCGGGGGTTGGGACCGCGGGTGTTCCAGGCGGGTCGCTGCCGTTGGTCGTGCTGGTCTTGCAGACGATCCAAGTCCCGGCCGAAGGGATTGGCATCATCATGGGGGTCGATCGCCTGCTGGACATGTCGCGAACGACGGTCAATGTCGTGGGTGATGTTGCGATTGCAGCGTGTGTCGATGGTTGGGAAAAAGGTTCCGATACTCTGTAGCTGCAAGTTACGCCTCCGCCGGGCAAGCCCGACGGTAGGCTTACTCAGTGGCGATCGAGCTCTTCTTGGCCTCCGTTCGGCTTTATGCCGTCGGGGCATCATCTTGGCCTCCGTCGGCTTTATGCCGTCGGGGCATCATCTTGGCCTCCGTCGGCTTTATGCCGTCGGGGCATCATCTTGGCCTCCGTCGGCTTTATGCCGTCGGGGCCAAGGTTTGCAGCTACAAGGGGCCGTGTTGCGAGTCTGTTTTTTTCTTCCGCCGCAAGGCGGCAGAAGAGAAGAAACGGCTCGGGCGGACTGAGTACCGCTTCGCTGAGTACGAGTACGACGAAATCCGATGCGAGGCACGAACGAAAAGATCACCCAGGACGAGGAATTGCGTCACCAGCATCCGCGATGCCGTATGCCCTAGGCCCCCGGTCGGCTTGCCCAACCGGAGGCCTAGGTTCGCGAGCTAAACGGAAGCACAGATTCATCAGCTAGCGGAAGGCTGCGTCGTAAAGTGGGGATGGTGGAGATGATCCGCCTAGCTGACGAACCATGGGCTCCGGTGGCTCAAGGCCACCCGGGGGCCGAGATCTTATGATGAGTGCGCGTGGCTCTGCGAGGCAGAACGTTTGCGATCACCGATGTCGCCGGAGACCACGTTTCAAAAAATCAGGAAGGCGCCGGCGGCGACTTCGGTGCAGGTGCATCGGTTTGTTCGTCCGCTTTTTTCCCGATCAGACGAGGTTGTCGAGTAATATAAGTGCGGCCATCAGTTTTTTGACGTTCTCGCAGGTCTTCGATTATTGCCCGCAAGTTGTTATCGAACTGTGCGGCCAGTCTCCGTCGCGTCGCACGGATTTCATCATTGATGCTATCGATTGACATTTCACGATTCCAGTAATTCGTCAGGGGTGCAAATCATCGGGGCTGAATACCCTGCCTCTTCGCAGACCCGTTCAATGGCGACTCGCGTTTTAGGATTGACGATGCGTTTAAAGTTCCAAGACACTAGGTATTCTAGTCCATTGACAGCAGAAATGGCAATGTGCAACGCATCCCGAGGTTCTGTCGCGGGAACGGCATGTTTCGCAATTAGGTCAGCAGCGAGTTGGTCTGTGATTGGCGAAATCGCCAAAAACGAGAGAGAATTGACAATTTTCATCCGTTCCTGTGCCGCATCGGCATTACCGGCCGAACATTCATCGGCGACCACAGCAGAAACAAAAAGTTCTTATTCTTTGACTGCAATCGGCCACCAGAGTCGAGTTACATTTTGCCTTCCCGCAATGATGGAGTCGTCAAGGACTCGGCCGGTTAGGTGACGTATGACTGTCGTCTCAATATATGCGGATGGTTTGGGCATTTATTCTCTCAGGACGAAAGACCGTGGTTACCGATGTCGTCGGAGACCACGATTCTAAAAATCAGGAAAGCACCGTCGGCGACTTCGGTGCACCACATTGTTCGTGCTTCTTCTCGTACTCAGCATCGCGGTACTCGTACTCGTACTCGATTCGATCCAGTATAGCTATCCTCCCCATTGGTCCGCAAGTTCCCGCGAAACCGCCTCGATCAACGATCGGCATCGCCGCAGTTCAAACAGCCATCGAGTACGAGTACCGTTTCACTGAGTACCGTCCGCCGCAGCGGACTGAGTACGAGTACGACGAAATCCGAGGCGAGGCACGAGCGCATGCTTTGTAGCTGCAAGTTACGCCTCCGCCGGGACGAGCCCGACGGTAGGCTTACCCAGCGCCCATCGAGCTCTTCTTGGCCTCCGTCGGCTTCATGCCGGCGGGGCCAAGACTTGCAGCTAC
>Ga0315906_10005734_pt1 | contig 15520 bp, 11 predicted proteins | sample LakEriMetagenome_4_FD_203526 | JGI IMG/M metagenome (GOLD analysis project Ga0315906, IMG submission 203526) | Freshwater fungal communities from buoy surface, Lake Erie, Ohio, United States - Buoy 2 MA122 | ecosystem: Environmental > Aquatic > Freshwater > Lake > Lake biofilm | place: USA...
GCTGATTGACGATGGAAGTTGCGATTACAGCTGCTATGGCTGTACCGACTCGGAGGCATGTAACTACGCTCCGGAGGCCTATATCAATGATGGAAGCTGCGACTACAGTTGCTACGGCTGCACGGGAGAAGGCGCCTGTAACTATAATCCGGAGGCTACCATTAATGATGGAAGTTGTGATTACAGTTGCTATGGTTGCACTGAAGCGGGGGCTTGTAATTATGATGATGAGGCCACCATTAACAATGGCTCTTGCGAATATTTAAGCTGTGCCGGCTGCACGGATGTTGAGGCCTGTAATTACGATGCAGAATTTACTATCGATAACGGATCTTGCGAATATATCAGTTGTGCCGGTTGTACGGATATGGAGGCATGCAATTATAACGAAGAATCAACCATCGAAGATGGATCTTGTGAATACATTAGTTGCGCTGGCTGCACAGATACAGAGGCTTGCAATTATGAGCCGGGATCCACTATCGAAGATGGATCTTGTGAATATCAAAGTTGTCTTGGTTGCACGGGACTAGGTGCCTGTAACTATAATCCGGAGGCTACCATCAATGATGGAAGTTGTGATTACAGCTGCTATGGCTGCACTGAAGCGGGGGCTTGTAATTACGACGAGGAAGCTACTATTGACAATGGATCTTGTGAATACCTGAGCTGTGCCGGCTGTACGGATGCCGTGGCTTGTAATTACAACGACGAGGCTACAATTAATGATGGTTCCTGCGAATACTTAAGTTGCGCGGGCTGTACGGATGCATTGGCTTGTAATTACGATGAGGAGGCTACTATAAACAATGGCTCCTGCGAATACCTCAGTTGTGCTGGATGTACGGATGCAGAGGCTTGTAATTACAACCAGGATGCGACAATCGACGATGGTTCGTGTGAATATATTAGCTGCGCTGGTTGCACCGATGACGGCGCCTGCAATTACGATGCAGAATCGACTATCGATGATGGCTCTTGCGAATACATAAGTTGTGCCGGGTGCACAGATATAGAGGCCTGTAACTATGAATTGGAGGCTACCATTAACGATGGAAGTTGCGATTACAGCTGTTATGGCTGCACCGATTCGGAGGCCTGCAACTACGAAGGAGAGGCTACCATTAACGATGGATCCTGCGAGTACTCGAGCTGCGCCGGATGCACGGACGCGGAGGCTTGTAACTACAATGTGGACGCTACTATCAACGATGGCTCGTGCGATTATGTAAGTTGCGCCGGCTGTACGGATGTAGCGGCCTGTAACTATGACCCTGAAGCTACAATTGACGATGGAAGCTGTACGTCTAACTGCGGCTGTACCGATCCGTTGGCGGTAAACTTTGATGTGGAAGCCGTAGTAGAAGATGGTTCTTGTGAGTACGACTTTGAAATTTGCGACTGCAGCAATATATCATGGTCTCCTTCCGAATTGGATAAGCTCGGAAATGGGGTAGCCGATGATGGTACATCAGGACCGAACTTCAATTGTTCCACCTGGGGATTTGATTGCGGTGATATCCCGGGCGCTCCTGCCGAAGATCCTAATGGCGTGTGTTTAGGAAATCTTCCACCGAATAATGGATGCGCCGTAAGCGTGAATGAAACGGAAGTTTCCGCTTGGAATGTATACCCCAATCCGGGAGTTGGCAATCTTACCTTGGTTAATTCTACGGGTTCACCGGCACAAGCCATTGATATCTTCGATGCTTCCGGCCGTTTGCTCTTCTCGGTTGAACCCGAACAAGTTTCAGGTAACGATGTGCGTATTGAACTACAGGGAAAACTTGCTTCCGGAAGTTATTTCCTCAGAGTCATAACCTCAACATCGCAAACAACCTTGCCAATCCTTATTGTAGAATAAGGCAATAGTAAATAGTAAATAGTAAATCGGAGGCCTTCTCAATGTTCATTTTGAGAAGGCCTCTTTTTGAATTTCGATTTTCGATTAAGCCAAGCCAATCGGTGATGTGTTTTTCGCTTGTCAAAGGAATTAAAGCAAGTGGATCGATATTAGCGCCTTGCCGATGTTTTCGACCTTAGCCACTAAACGATTCTTCTGCCAATTTAGGATCGGGCGATAAATAGTAACTGCTTTTTACTTGGTCCACCATGTTTTGAGGCATTCCTTTGTTAGGTTGGATATAGGCTTTTTTGGAATATCCCAAGTAGCCAGGGTAGCGTTGGGCTGTACTCTGTAATAGAACGCATTTTGAAGAAAGTACTTTCTGAGTATTGTTATATCGGGCTCAACGAATTTAGCCTATCGGTAAAGAAGATATTTGGGTAAGGTAATTGATTTTCAAAGCACCCCGGCGAGAGACAAGAATGAACGAGTGATCTTTATCTAAAATTCAGCACCGAGCCAATTAAAGCACCTTTAGCGCCTCATTAACGTGTTTTTCGGGATTAAACTGCGATTGAAATACATGAAGAATCCGGGCATCGCTGTCTATAACAAAACTTACACGGCCACTGAAAATACCTAAGAAGAAAGGAACGCCAAATAGTTTGGCTACATGGCGTTCGGGATCGCTGAGAAGTGGAAAGGGCAGATTATACCTGTTGCGAAAGCTTAAATGACTTGAGTAACTATCCGAAGAAACACCAACAACAGCCGCGCCTTTCTCAAGGAAGCGTTCGTATTCGTCTCTGAATTTACAAGCTTCGGCGACGCATCCGGGAGTATTGTCTTTAGGGTAGAAAAATAGTACGATTCTCGACTTTTTCAGCTCAGCATGAAGATGGAAAGCGTTGCCATTTTCGTCCGGGAGTGTAAAATCCGGTGCCTTTTCATCTGTTCCCAGCATTGCTCTTCTTTTCGCGGTAGTATTTATACACTTTAGCAGATAAGGCAAGAAGAATGGCAACACCCATAATACCCATCAATCCTTTTACCCAGTCAAATGCGTTTTTCTGAACAATTAAAAAAACACAGGCAATAAGAATAATGGTAGGTACTTCATTAAGCAGGCGTATTCTAAATGACACCAGAGTAACCTTGTTTGCAATACTTTGGTTCAACAAACGTTGCCCATAGCACTGAAAAGCTATAAGCAATGCGACAAATCCCAATTTCATCTGCATATACCCTTGCGAAATCAAATCGAAGGGATTCACCATTAATAACCATATTCCAAATAATAAGGTGAGCAGGGCAGAAGGCCAGGTAATTATATACCATAGTCGCTTAAGCATTAGATGAAACTGGTTGCGCAGTAGACTGCGTCCGGGTTCATCCGAAATATTCGCTTCGGCTATATAAACAAAGAGCCTGAAGGCATAGAAAAGACCAGAAAACCAGGTTACTATAAAAATGATATGCAGCGATTTGAGTACTGAATAATCCAAAGCAATTGTTTCCGCAAAGGTAATGCGTCGGAGACCGAAAATGAGTTTTGCCAACGACGCTGTCGTATCTTTACCAAATGAATAATTCCAAAAAAGCGTCTGAAACCTTTGCCGTTTCTTCCAGAATCGTACTTCCGAACGATACCAATACCTTGGGAAATCTTATGGGGGGACAGCTTTTGAATTGGATGGACATTACCTCAGCTATTAGTGCCCATAGGCACTGCAAGCGTGTTGTTATAACAGCGGCGGTAAATAACGTTTCTTTCGATCAGCCAATAAAGTTGGGCGATATCGTAACCATAGAATCCAAAGTGTCCAGGTCTTTTAATAGTTCGATGGAAGTGTACATGGACGTGTACGTGGAAGATCATATTTCCGGTAAAAGAAAGAAGTGTAATGAGGCTATTTACACCTTCGTTGCTGTAGATCAGATGGGATCCCCAATTCAGGTGCCTGAACTCATACCGGAAACGGAGGAGGAGAAAAAGCGGTACGACGGAGCGCTAAGGAGGAGGCAGTTATCCTTGATTCTTGCCGGAAAATTAAAACCCGACGAAGCAACAGAGTTAAAGGCACTCTTTATTCACGACTGAGTTGTTGCATAGCACTAGCCACATCCTGTCGCTGAATGGCGGTGATACATCGATTTGGCATCCCATATTTGCAACGATTTCCAAGCTTTGAGCATGGCCGTTTCCCGCGGTTTTTCGGTTCCAGAGAAATGGATTCGGGGTGAGGCCTGAAAGGATACATGCCAAAAGTGGGAACTGTACATCCCCAAAGGACAATTATTTTTTTACTGAGAGCCGCACCAATGTGCATCATTCCCGTGTCGCCGCAAAGCAGAAATTGACTCCGTCGAATAACCTCCGCCGATGCTGAAATACTTAGTTTTCCGCAAAGATTTACCCCGGAAGAACCTGTTTCAGCCAGAATCATTTCCCCGTTTTCAGCGTCCTGCAGGCCTCCAACTAAAACAACCGGTAGCGGACAATCCAAAAGGAAATTCCGCCATTGCTCGTTGTTTGCTCTCTTTCCTTCATGTGCAGCCCCTATGGCGAATGCGGCGAATTGGTCAGGTAATTCCAAATGGTTCACTGAACTGCGCTCAATAGCCGGAATTATGAAATCGAGGCCCTTGCCGTCGTCCGCTATTCCGAATCTTTCCACCGCTTGCATATACCGGGCTACAATATGCTTTTCGGGTAACATATTTATTCCCACATTTACCAGTAACCATTTGGCCAGATTGTGCTTTCGAAAGCGAACAAATGGGGCATTGAGTTTTGCGATAAGTTCAGTGGAGCGAAGGTTTCGATGAAGGTCTACCACCAGCCGAAATCTGCAGTTACGCAATTCATCGGCTACTTCACCTACCGATTTTTCGATTGTCCAAACTTTATGGATATAGGGGTTTCCCTGCAATACTTCGGCAAAATTCTTTTTACAGAGAAAATGTATTTCGGCACCGCCTTTCCATTGGCAGGATAATGCGCGAACAACGGGAGTAGTCAGCACTATATCTCCGATAGAGCTGAATCGAACAATCAGAATGCGGTCTTTTTCACTCACCCGGCGAATTTAGGCTAAATCGCGCCGACATATTGCTACTTTTGAATGTGTTTATAATAGATACCCATACGCATATATATCTGCCGGAATTTGACGCTGACAGAGAAACAATGATTGAACGAGCCATTTCCAGAAACGTACGGACCATGCTGATGCCCAATATCGATCTGACCAGTATTGATTCGATGTTGGCTGTGGCGTCTTGCTGGCCGGGCAATTGCTATCCCATGCTCGGACTACATCCTTGTTCTGTTCCGGATGAACCCGAACCTGTTCTTGAACAAATCGGTACCCTTTTCGACAAAGGAAGTTGGGTCGCCGTTGGTGAAACCGGAATTGATTTATACTGGGATAAAAGCCGCATTCAACAGCAGCGGGAGTCGTTTCGGAGGCATATTTACTGGTCGCTCCATTATCGACTGCCTCTTGTAATTCATGCCAGAGAATCCTTTCATGAAATTTTTGCTTTGTTAAGAGAGCAGTCGTATTCCGGACTTACAGGAGTTTTTCATTGTTTTTCCGGAGATCAAACTACTGCAGAGGAGTGTTTGTCCTTCGAAGGATTTATGCTCGGTATTGGAGGGGTTCTTACCTATAAAAAGGCAGGCTTGCAGGAGCTGCTTAAAAAGGTTCCAATCAGCCGAATTGTCCTGGAAACAGATGCGCCATATCTTAGTCCCGTGCCTCAACGGGGTAAGAGAAACGAACCCGCTTACCTTGTCTATGTTTTGGATGAGTTGAGCAAAGTATATGGGCTTTCGCCGGAAGAAATCGCTTTGCAAACAACTTCTAACGCACGCAAACTTTTTACACTGATATCTTAAGACTCGTTTATGGCAATGGCTTCTGTATTGCTTATTTACACCGGCGGAACCATAGGAATGGCAGAAGATCCGAGAACAGGAGCGCTGAGGCCGGTTGATTTTTCGCATCTCATGGATACAGTTCCTGAGCTTCAGCGATTTAATCTAACGATTGATTTCGTGAGTTTCAAAAATCCGATAGACTCTTCGGATGCCACCATTGCCGACTGGCAGGAGATTGCCAGGCTGATACAATTGAATTACGAAGCGTACGATGGATTTGTCGTTTTGCATGGAACAGACACAATGTCCTATACCGCCTCTGCCCTCAGCTTCATGCTTCACAATCTCGGTAAGCCGGTCGTTTTAACCGGCTCCCAATTGCCTGTGGGAAGATTGCGTACAGATGGAAAGGAGAACCTTATTGCTTCGATTGAAATTGCTGCGGCACGCTACAAAGACTGGCCTATGCTGAATGAAGTAGCCGTGTGTTTTGAGTCTAACGTATATAGGGGCAACAGAACGAGTAAGTTTAATACAGAAGATTTCGATGCTTTTCTTAGCCCGAATTACCCGCCATTAGCAGGTATTGGAACTCATATCCAATATAGAAGGGAGAATATGCTTCCACGCCCCGCTGGTGCTTTTAGTTTATTGGTAGCTATGGATACATCGGTAGCGGTGTTAAAACTATTTCCGGGAATAACCGAAAGAGCTGTGAGGGCTATAATAGAGTCGGAAGGGTTAAAGGGCTTGATAGTGGAAACGTTTGGCTCCGGGAATGGACTTACCAGGCCCTGGTTTAAGGATGCCTTAAAAGCTGCGAGGGATCTGAATTTATGCATGGTGAACGTAACGCAGTGTATGAAGGGATTTGTAGAGCAGGGCCGCTATGAAACCAGCGCTCATTTGCAGCATTACGGAGTTTGGAGTGGGGGAGACATGACGTTTGAAGCAGCTCTGACCAAATTGATGTTTATTTTGGCCAATTCAGGGTCAGAGGAAGAACGCGAACTCCTGTTTACCTCCAATATCCGTGGGGAGCGCACCAATTATTCAGCTATTGAATAGCGGCTTATTCCCTTACTTAGTAGAGCGTAGTATCTCTTGCTGCGATAAAATTTTAACAAATTTTGGTGGCTTAGGCGTATATCAAAGATTAGGAAATGCAGTATTGCACGAATGAATTTTAAGAAAATGGGGATGAACATTCGGATTTATTATCTTCGCACTCTGTTTCGATTGGTAAAGCTCATTGAAACAGGTTTGGGAGAGATGGCCGAGTGGTTTAAGGCGCACGCCTGGAAAGCGTGTTTACTGAAAGGTATCGAGGGTTCGAATCCCTCTCTCTCCGCAAATCGCTGTCAATTAGATAACTTCGGTTTTTCTTTGGCAGAAGCTAATCAGTTGGAAACGTTAATATTAGGATAGTACAAAACCAATCATTAAAGAATTATGAAAAAGCTTTTTGCCCTGTTTGCTCTTCTTCTTTTGGTAAATGCGGGTATTCCTCGCTATGGCTACGCTCAGGATAATGCCGGTGCCGGAACTACCGAAGTGCCGCAGGATTCCAGTGCTCAAACTCAGCCCGCGGATTCAGTAGCGGGAGCAGAGAATCTAGCGGATACGCAGGCAACCACAGATGCTCCAGCCGAATCTCAAAAGGAGGTGCTCAGTAAAATGCAAATGGTTAAGAAGTATTTTATCGAGGGGGATCCGATTTTTATGGCCTCGGTTCTAATTTGTCTTATCCTGGGATTGGCCTTGTGTATTGAAAGAATTATTTATCTCAATCTGGCTTCTACCAATACGGAGAAGTTCATGGGAAGAATTGATGAGGCATTGCGAAATGGAGGTGTTTCTGCAGCAAAAGAGGTTTGTAGAAACACGCGTGGTCCAGTGGCTGCAATTTTCTTCCAAGGCTTAGAGCGGGCAGAAGGAGAAGGAGATAATATTGCAGTGGTAGAAAAAAGTATTCAGGAGTACGGAAGCGTTCAAATGAGTCTTCTGGAACGTGGCTTGTCATGGATATCCCTGTTTATTGCCATTGCTCCGATGCTTGGGTTCATGGGTACCGTATTCGGTATGATTGTCGCCTTTGACAAAATCGCAGCGGCGAATACGATCAACGCTGCTATCGTTGCAGGCGGTATCAAGGTGGCACTTCTCACAACCTTGGCGGGATTGATTGTGGCGATTATTCTGCAGATTTTTTACAATTACATATTGTCTAAAATCGATGGCATTGTAATCGAAATGGAAGAATCCTCCATTCAGTTTGTAGACGCTTTGTACAGAAGAACGCTCAAAAAGTAACCCCCTAATTAGGTAAGACATGAAATTTGGAGGAACTTTATTAAAACTTGGAGTTGGGCTTTTGGGCACAATTCTTTGCGGAATCATTGTTTTTCGCGCAGATTCCGATTATACGTTTGAACAGAGCAATGAAGCATTGGGAGGAACTATTACGGCAGCGATAGTGCTTTCTATCGTAGTGCTGCTCCTGATAGCTCTAATGATGGTTGGTTTTGGAATCGGGCATTTGGTCGAGAATTTCAAACGGTCTAAAGGAACGCTTTTGGGTCTGCTTGGATTCTTTGTTGTGTTATTTATAAGCTGGGCGGCTTCAGGCGATGAAGTTCTTAGGGCTTATGGACAAGACATAACCCCTTCGGTTTCCCAATGGATAGAAGCAGGATTAATTATGACGCTGGTTATTTCGGCATTACTGCTTATTCTGATTTTTGTAGGTGAAATAAGACGCTTATTAAGTTAATTATGGCCAGAAGAGAAGTACCGGAAATCAATGCAGGGTCGATGGCAGATATTGCCTTCCTTCTACTGATTTTCTTTCTGGTAACAACCACCATGGATTCTGACGAGGGGATTTTGCGTCAGCTACCTCCACCGGTACCTCCCGATCAGGAAGTACCTGATGTTATTCAGAGAAACGTATATGTGGTTTTGGTGAATGCGCAAGATCAGTTGCTTGTTGAAGGAGAGTATATGCGCATCGAGAATCTCAAGGAAGGCGCTATACGTTTTCTTAAAGCCAATGGAGTATTCAGCGACTTTCCTGAAGATCCTGACCTTCCTGTTCGATCTTGGGTAAAAAGAGCAGACATCGAGCAAAAACTTGAAGAATCGAAAGCAGCTTTGGCTGGCTCCACCGATGAGCGGAATATCAAGTATTATGGTGATCAGGTGGACAAGTGGCAACGAAAGCTTACAGCGATTGAACTGCTCGGTGAGTATAAAGAGCTTCCGCCCTCGGCCCTGATTTCTATGCAAAACGATAATGGGACCAGTTACGATATGTATATACAGGTTCAAAACGAACTGGAGACGGCTGTTAACCAGCTAAGGGATGAACTGAGCCTGGAAAAATTCGGTGTGAGCTATGTAGAACTTGAGCAGCTCTCGAATACCGGAGAGGAAAAGGATAAGTACAGAGACCGGATGTTCGCTATCAGGGAAATATACCCACAGCGAATTTCAGAGGCTGAACCCAAAAACGTCGGAACCTACTAATTGCGATTCCATGGGATTTAAAAAGAAAGTTAAGAAGTCGGTTGGGGCTATTTCAACAGCTTCATTGCCGGATATCGTATTTATGCTTCTATTTTTCTTTATGGTCGTTACCGTAATGCGAGAGCAGGAAGTTAAGGTAGAGCTGGTATTGCCTCAGGCCTCTGAGCTAACCAGATTGGAGAAAAAACACTTGGTCGACTATGTTAACATCGGCCCCCCCGTGGATAAAGATCGTTATGGCACAGAGCCGAGAATTCAGCTCGACGACCAGTTCGCAGGCGTTGAGGATATTCCGACCTGGATTGAAAACAATCGCAAGCAAGTCGCAGAAGTTGAACGCCCAAGTTTAACAACGTCCATTAAGGTCGACAAAAACACGAAAATGGGTATTGTAACTGCGGTTAAGCAAGAGCTCCGTCAGGCGAACGCTTTGAAGATTAACTATTCTACCGTTCGCCGTTCTCGGACTGGTTCAGAGGATTGATTCTGCGTGTCCGGTTTAATTGTAGGGTCTCAATGGGTTAGTGAGAGTGTCATAGATTCCATTGCAGTGTTCAAGAACGGCGTAATTCAATAAGATAAGTCGGCTTTCGCTACCTCGTAAGGGTGCATTTTAAAGAACGGGAAACCACGGTTGTGATTTTCTTACTTTTTAGCCTTTCTAGGGTTTTTGCTTAATATGTAATTATTCAGTAAGCTTTAGCTCTTATGATTGGTTCTTATATTCAGATTCTAACAAGCGTATTGGCGCCATCCTCAGGTTTTCATTGGAGAAGGGGTGTTTCTTTTGGGTGAAACCTCTTCTTACGCTTTAGAATAACTATAATTCTTGAGGCAACTCAGCAGCTTAGCTCATCGAGGTAAGACATCGCGGAAATAACAAAGAAATACTAAAACGAAGTAAATTAACACTTATTAACAGATTGCGTGTTTTTTTGTGATAAATAAACATATGCTTTCGACAAATGTAAATTAGTTGTCGATAAAAATTTAACCAGATATGTTTTTGACGGATTTTTTTTATACTTTCGCATAGCTTAAGTCAAACCATATGTTAACTAACCAAATTGTTTCGTTATGAAGAATTTCGTACTCTTCTTGCTGTCTTTCCTGACATTTTCAGGGTTAAATGCTCAGTTTAATTGCGGTCCGTATTCGGTTTCGCTGGAAGTTTTTGAGGAGCATTCAGGGGTTGTAGGTGTTTCAGATCTCACAGGCTACACTACTTATCGGCTGTATCTAAACACACAAAGCCCAACAGATTTCGTTTCCAGCATTTATGGAAATAATGATAGTCCCTTAAGCATTTCTTCTTCAACGGGATTTTATCAAAACGATTTTGGAAGTCATTTGGGGTCGAATATCAATGCGGCATTTTTTGTTTTCTTCCCTGACATCCAATACGATTCTTGGATAACTATCGGACGGGCTACGTCTTCGGATCCCGGTTCGGCCGTGAATGCTGCGGAGGATGCGGGAAGTCCATGGATCAATCCGTTTGAAGAAGGGGGTGATTTGGTGATGAATAGTTTAGTAGGTGGCGCATGGTTTGCCTTGAATGGAGATGTTAACGGGGTTGCCGGGTTAGACTTAAAAGTTCTATTGGGTCAGTTTACATCGAATGGTGAAGTAAGTGGCACCATCAACGTGCAGATTTTCCCTAATGGTGTCGGATTAAATCAACAGCGGTGTACGTTTAGCTTTTCTTCTGTCCCTGTTTCAGGCTGTATGGATGAGCTGGCCTGTAATTATGATCCGACCGCGGTAGAAGACGATGGCTCCTGTGATTTCGAGAGCTGTCTGGGATGTATCGATCCTAATGCATGTAACTACGACGAGGAGGCAACGCAAGACGATGGAACTTGCAATTATGAAGGATGTGTTCCTGGTTGTACCAACCCTGCGGCCTGTAACTTTAACCCTGAGGCAACCCAAAACAACGGCACATGTACATTCACTTGTTTTGGTTGCACCGAAGATTCGGCGTGTAACTTTGACCCAACGGCTAACGTTGATGATGGTAGCTGCGATTTTGCAGAGGCAGGTTTTGACTGCGAAGGCAACTGCCTGCAATTTGCTGCAAACGATAATTGCTCCAATGCTACCCCGATTATTTGTGGTTCAGTGTATTCAGGGTTAACCACATGTGCTACAGCTACTCCTGGTTTGAATCCCTGCGCCGGAGGCGAAATCAATTCACCTGAAGTTTGGTATCTCTTGCTTGGAACCGGTGGACAAATCGATATTACCACTTGCTCTCCCAATACAGACTACGATACTTATATAAATGTGTATTCGGGTGGTTGTGGCAATTTGAATTGCGTTGTAGGAAATAATGATAACGCGCAGTTCCCCCAGCAGGGAGAAGCTTTCCCTCTTTGCGATGGCGAAGATAATTCTCAGTCATATCTTACATTCGAATCCCAGCAAGGTCAACTCTACTATATCTCTATCTCCGGATCAGGAGAGGCCAATGGAAACTTTGAGTTCACCATGGTATGTGAGGCCGTTTCTTGCGGTCTCGATGAATGTGTTCCAGACGCAACGGTAGAGTGCGGAAGCAATTTGTCTCCGGCCGTTTTGGGATACCCCACAGTTCAATCAATTCCATTTGCATGTAACTACAATCCTTGCGCCGGTGGATACTTTATCTACGAAGACGAAGTTTTGGGAGAGGGTTGCAACTATACAGTTCTTCGCGACTTTACCTGGATTTCTGCAGGTGGTGTAGCCCTGTTTGGTTGTCGTCAAACGATCACCGTTGTGGATACACAGGGTCCTGATTTTATTGATTTTCCTGCAGATGTAACGGTTGATTGCCGTGAGGAGGTTCTTCCACCGGTTGAGTTAGCTACTGAAGATTGCAATCAGGTTGTTGATACGGATATTTTCACTTCTGAAACGGGCACTGTAACTGATAGCTGCGTTACATATGTGGCGTATGGTCCAGGTGCAGATTGGGCGTTTTGGCTCCCCACCCTTTCAGAAAGTGGTTACGCTAACAGCGTGAGTTTTAACTGGACGGAGGGAGGCTATTTCATCCAATATAATGATGGAACAGCTAGATTATACGGAACTGTTGCCAACAATCTTAACCCGAGCCAATCCTTCATTGTTGATCTTTGGTTTGAAAATAAGAGTAATTGGGATGAATGGTCAGCGTTGGGACGCAGCTACAAGGATGACCTGAATCTGGCCGCTCCTGGTCAGCTCTACCTTGACTGGTCTTATTATGAGCTAGTAAATGGCTTTTCTACTCTTACCGGCACAAATGCCTATGCAGGGGATGTCCTCTACCTGAGTCATATGCCTTCGAATTACTATTTTGGTTTCCAGTGCGGTCAGGCGGCTAATAACAAGAACTCCAACTTCGGTATGTCTGGCTGGTTTACTTTCGAAGGCTTCCTCGATGGCGAAGCAGTAGAGGGTCATGGCGACGTAAACGTAGATAAGCAGTGCGAACCTACAAACCTCGACACCTGCCCTAATGACACTGAGTTTACATATTTCTGGAGAGCTCAGGATGAGTGTGGCAATGTTACTGTTGAAACCCAGACTGTAACTGTATTCGACGATGTAGCGCCATCATTCACTTCCTTCCCTGAAGATGTAACGGTTGAATGCAGCGATGAACTTCCTCTTGCAGGTCCAATCACAGCAGATGATAATTGTGAAGGCGAGGTGCTTATTCTCGGACCATTCGAAGAAATTGTTCCGGGTACCTGTCCGCAGGAATATACGCTTCGTGTAACCTACGCTGCCATCGATGAATGCGATAATCGCTATGATCAGGTTTGGTCAATTACCATCGTTGATACAACTGCTCCGGTAATTGAAAATCCTGATGATTTCATTGTGGAATGTGATGCCATACCAGTAGCTCCGCAAGTTCAGGCTTTCGATAATTGCAGTGAGGTTGTTGATATTGATTTCAATGAAGTAATTACTCCAGGCGCCTGCGAAGACAGCTATACCATCTCCTGGATTTGGGTCGCTACCGACGAATGCGGTAATTCCTCGCAGGAGACTACCATAGTTACCGTGGTAGATACCACAAATCCTTGGTTTGTTCAGGTTCCGGAGGATATCACTTTAGAATGTGATCAAATCGTTCCGGTAACCGCAGCCGAAGCTTCCGATAATTGCGATGACGCAGTAACTGTAACCTACAACGATGAGATTTTTGAGACTCAGGATAATTGTCCCCAGTCATTCGATATTGTGCGCACATTTACCGCTACCGATAACTGCGGCAATAGCTCTACGGCAACACAGATTATACATATAATTGATACTACGGCTCCGGTTTGGAATGAGTATGACGTTTATGTTCAGGTTGAATGCTCAGAGACGGAACAAGTTCCAGGCCCAACAGCCAATGATAACTGTGGTGAAGTATCATATTCGTACGAGGATGTTATTATGTCAGGAGGATGCCTTGGTGTAATTGTTCGTACATGGATAGCTACCGATGGATGCGGTAACTCAAATAATCCAATTGAACAATATATCACCATCGTGGACAATACTCCTCCGGTAATAGAAAATCCCGAGAGCGCAACCGTAGAATGCGATGCTGTTCCTGCAACCCCTCAGATAGCTATTTATGATAATTGTGGTTATGAGGTGGATGTAGAATTCAGCGAAGTAATTACTCCGGGAGATTGCGAAGACAGCTACACGATCACGTGGAATTGGGTTGCAACGGACTACTGCGATAACGTTTCAGAGGCAACGACGGTAATTACTGTTGTGGATTCTACCAATCCCTGGTTTGTAGATTTCCCTGCTGATGCTACTATCGAGTGCGATCAGGATATTCCTGCGGTTGTATATCCAGAAGCTATAGATAATTGTGATGAGGACGTTGAAGTAAGTCTCACCGTTCTTGAAAGCCCAGGCCAGTGCGAGTACACCATTCAGCGTATCTTCCGTGGGTTCGACAATTGCGGCAACTCTGTGATTCAGGTGCAGACGATTACGGTGGCAGATAACTCTGCGCCGGTATTTGGACAGTACGCTGCTGAGTTGACTTTTGAGTGCGGAGAAGCAATCGTTTACCAGGATCCTTCAGCAACAGACAACTGCGGCGAAGTATCAATCGCATGTGTGAATGGCGAAAATACTCCTGGCGAGTGTCCTCAGGAGTATAGCTTTGTACGCACTTGCACCGCTACCGATCATTGTGGTAACACGTCTTCTGTGAGCCAGGTAATTAATGTAGTAGATACCACCGCTCCGGAAATTACCGGGGAGGTTGAGATTGAGCTTCCCTGCGACAATTACGATGTTGTAGCTGTTCAGGCAACAGATAACTGCGGCGCTGTAAGCATAACATACGAAGACTTCGAAGTATCCGGCGGTTGTGCTGGCCGTGTTATACGCGACTACACTGCTACGGATGATTGCGGTAACGTTTCGACCTTCCAGCAGATTATTTCTCTTACCGATGAAGTTGCTCCTGAGTGGTTATTATTCCCAGATGATGTAAACGTAGAGTGCGACAATATTCCCGGTTTGGATGTGGCAGTAGAATACAGCGACAACTGCACCGAAGTAACGGTTAGCTATAACGGAGAAGTAGTTGTAGAGGGTAATTGTCCTCAGAGCTACAGCTTGCTTCGTACCTGGACCATTACCGACAACTGCGGTAACAGCACTCCACGTACCTGGACCATCAATGTAGAAGATACAACAGCTCCTGTATTTGAGGAAGTGGCAGAAGATGTGACGGTAGAATGCGAGGAGGATCTTCCTGCTCCCTATGCAGCGGCATATGATAATTGTGGTTCAGTAAACGTGGAAGTTAGCGTTGCTACAACACCTGGACAGTGTGCTAATGGGTATACCTTGGTTCGCACCTACACTGCTACGGACGATTGTGGCAACAGTACAACAGCATCCCAGACCATAACTATAGTAGATACTACAGCTCCGGTATTTGGACAGTACGCTGCTGAGTTGACTTTTGAGTGCGGAGAAGCAATCGTTTACCAGGATCCTTCAGCAACAGACAACTGCGGCGAAGTATCAATCGCATGTGTGAATGGCGAAAATACTCCTGGCGAGTGTCCTCAGGAGTATAGCTTTGTACGCACTTGCACCGCTACCGATCATTGTGGTAACACGTCTTCTGTGAGCCAGGTAATTAATGTAGTAGATACCACCGCTCCGGAAATTACCGGGGAGGTTGAGATTGAGCTTCCCTGCGACAATTACGATGTTGTAGCTGTTCAGGCAACAGATAACTGCGGCGCTGT
>Ga0315906_10005736_pt1 | contig 15516 bp, 14 predicted proteins | sample LakEriMetagenome_4_FD_203526 | JGI IMG/M metagenome (GOLD analysis project Ga0315906, IMG submission 203526) | Freshwater fungal communities from buoy surface, Lake Erie, Ohio, United States - Buoy 2 MA122 | ecosystem: Environmental > Aquatic > Freshwater > Lake > Lake biofilm | place: USA...
AACAACGATTTAAGTCGTTGTTTTTAAAGGGGTTTTGGCTCCTCGACCTGGGCTCGAACCAGGGACCTACGGATTAACAGTCCGGCGCTCTACCGACTGAGCTATCGAGGAATATTCGGTTGCTAGCAAAAAGTACACAAAAAATCAGAGTCTTTAAGACTAAGAGCGACTGTGCTGTTTCGCTAAGCCTCGCATTGTAGCAAAAAAAACGCAGTTTTTCGAGAGGCAAAAGCTTTTTTTGGCTTGAGCTCACTGAGCTTTAAACGTTAATCAATCAAGTAGATAACTTCAATAAGACGAAACAAAGCAAAGCGTCCAGATTCTGGACGCAAGAGGAACTCAGAACGGTGCAAAGCTTCCAGCTTTGGACGCTTGACTTGGTCTGGACGGTCAGGGGGCGTCCAGAGTCTGGACGGTATAGGCCGCTTTAGGCTGAAAGAGGTCATTCGCCGTGTGGCCAACAAACGTTCGCACCAATTCGAAAATACACGTATCTCTTACGGGAGCTGGCTTTCGTTAATTCGGCGTTCCAACGCCGCTAGGAAAGAAGAACTCTTGCGGCGCTCTCTCCTAGATACGATAGCAGCGCGCTAGGACTTGTGGACGCTTCATAAGAGTTGAGCTTGCCAATTGCCTGACCGACTACAACCTCCCATGGCTTACTTATGCCCATGATTGAGCAAACAAGCTGCCGAATTACCTTGATCTTCGTGTCTCGAAGACGATCATCACTGTCGATAAGGCTCTTTACGAGGGCCACATCCTTGTGGCCGGGGTTCTCGTCTAGCCAGCACTGAGCCTTTTCTCTAAAGCCATCCCAAGTAGTGCCGAGAGTGGCAAGACATTCGTCGGTGAGGAGTACATTTTCGATCGCGTAGCACTGCAACCGAAAGCGAGTTACGACCCCCACAGGCTGCAGAGCGTCGCGAATACCATCGCCATCTCGCACTGAGTAAGCCACCGGAGCGTCAAACACGGCTGTCAGCATTGCCGAGGAAAATTGTTCCAGTTCAGCTTGCTGATCCACCGATGTCGCAAGTACGGGAAACACTCGAATCTTCCCTTGAGATGTTCGTGCGGCCTGTTGCCAGACTCTTTCGTCATCCTCCCCTTCGACAATGAGCATTACGTCCCTACTGATCGTGAGGGACAAAGGATGACCGAAGAAGGGGGCTACCTTCTTTAGCTGTTCGGAGCCAGGCGCTTGCTCAACGACGTTCTTTTGAAAGTATTTGGTGCCGATCGAGGTGAACGCGGAAGGCGCGAGTGCGCAAATGAGGGGAGTGCTGTGGGTGGCAATGCAAACCGTAACTCGGTCCCGGTTGGCGTCACCCACGTCGGTTACTGATCTGAGCAAAAAATGCGCAAGGCGTGCCTGTAAATCTGGGTGCAAATGAACATCGGGCTCATCAAGAAGGAGCACATTGAACCGAGCCGGGTCAATCGTTTCGAAGAAGTAAAGAATCTCGGTCGCTAGTGCAATCGCCTCAGACTCTCCGCTACTAATCTGGTCCGGCGGTACTCGATCGCCATTAGCGGTAACAAAAACGAAGCTGCTGTTCTCTTGCTGAACTGTGAGATTGGGTAGAAGACCGCTGATGCGCCGCAAGAGATCATTGGAGAAAGACCGCTCTGGGTCACTTCGGAGTGCGGGGGTCTCCAGGATTCGTCGGTTGTAGACAATCTCGAGCTCCCGGAGCAAGTGAGCCGATGTTGCCTTGAAATTCTCTGCTTGATTCTTCCGCCGAACGTGACTAAGCCAGTTCGGGTCACGCTCCATATTCGTAGTAGTGCTTCCTTCACGCTGGAAGACGCCTGCGCGCTCGGGACTAATGTACCGAACGTTTGTCTGGTTATCGTTCGACAACGCTGTGTCAAGCGCGCGCAAAAAACGGCTCTTACCTGCTCCGTTCCGTCCCACGATTACATTAACCGAGGTGATTCCTTTGAGAATTGAACTGTCAGCGCCTACTAGCTCTGTGCGTGTCATTGTCATCTCCCTGTCCTCCTGTCGTAGAGCATAGCTTGTAGCTGTGGAGTTCCGTTTCCAGTCAAGAGCAGTCTTGCGCATGACCGCCTTCGGAAGACTGCTTGCGCTGCATACCAGTAGTTTCAAGTTTATAGATTCTTCAGAGAAATTGCATCTCAATTAAGCTTGAGGCGGTTCGACTCCGGTATCCGGAGTAAGGCACGAGATAGCCCATGCCTCCGGACGTCTTAGATATCAAATCTCAATCTTTTGAATGACCTGTAGCTTTTGCTCAAGTGTGTAGCCAACGCTGCCATAAACAGCAAAATCAGTTTGCCCGCGTCCATGCCCAGTGATGCTTTCGGCCAAAGGCAGTGGAATGTCATTTCTCGCTTTGAGTCTGTCGATGAAAGCGTGCCTAAACATGTGACTGCGAAATTCAAAAGGTCGCAGGTTTTTGTTCAAGATGGCCGAGCATGCACAGCCACCAAATTCCTTGGCGTACTGAGGCAGTAACCAAGTTGAGCCAAGTTGTTTGGCCCGAGTGTGCAACACTTTTGCAGCTTGTAAGGAAATGCCCACAAGTGGAACTGCTCTGATGCTGGCCTTGGTTTTTCGGTCTGTGAGGCTGTTTTTCCTGACCCAAAGGTGTGGTATCTCATGCTCGAGCACTAAGTCATCTAGTCTGGCCAGTGTGGGCTCTGAAATGCGCATACCTGTATTGAGTTGGATGAGACCGACAAGACTTGCAGATGTATTGAGCCTCATTAATCGGTTTTTAACCAGTTCAAGCTTCTCTGGTGTGATGAGTGGGATAGGTCGAATGTTTTCACCTTCCCCCTTAATCTTCAGGCCCCTAAAGGGGCTAAGCCTGTCAATGTCCAAATGCTTGAATGCCATGTTGATCATTGCATTGAGGATGTTGTTGTGTTTGCGGATGCTATTTGGATGCAGTCCCTGCGCCAGCAGCGTGTCACGGTATTGAGTGATATGCCAATGCTTTAGCTCATCAAGGTAAAGATCCCCATACATGGCGCTAAACCTGTTGAAGTATTGATTGGCATTGAGTTTGAACTTTCGGCGATGAGCGGAAGTGTTCTCTGTCATGTAGATTTCAAAGGCGTCAGTGAGAGTGGGGCGGTGCTTGCTGTCAGTCGCTTTCAAATGTTTGATGAGCAGTTCTTTGATGAAGTCTTCGTCAACATCGATACCTCCGACAGAAATGCGTTTTTTGATGTTTGTGCTCAGGTACGTGCTTTGAGCAATCTGGATTTCATGTGTCATTTGTTTGATAAAAAGTTGCTGAGCCTAAGCAATCGCAGCAATGAGTTCTTGTGACACAAATTTAGTTTCAGCCCACTGGATTGGGCAACCGCGTTTTGGTGACCCGATGTATTGGAAGGACTTGGGGCGGGCAACGTGAGCGTCCAGAGTCTGGACAGTAGCGAGGTGTCCAGAGCTGGACGGCAGTGGGGCGTTTAGAGCACTTGTTGCATTAAAAATTAATGTATCTTTTAATTAATTTGGGTTAAATAATTAATGCCCAAACGAGATTTATTTGCATTAATTTATAATCATTTTTGGATTATTTGAATAATCTTAAAAATGAATAAAATTGAAAGCGTCCAGAGTAAATTAATGATTAATTCAAACAACCTGTAAATAAAACTGTGTAATATATGTGTAATTGAGATGTTGCATCAATAAGGCGATGCAAGCTATTGTTTTTAAACGAAAAAAAGCCTCTTCAAATTTCTTGAAAAGGCTCTAATGTGGATTAACAGTCCGGCGCTCTACCGACTGAGCTATCGAGGAATATTCGGTTTGTTAGCAGAAAAGTACACACAAATTCAGAGTCTTTAGGACTTAGAGCATCTGTGAAATTCGCTAAGCCTCGCATTGTAGCAAAAAAAATGCTGCTTTTCGAGGGCTAAACGGATTTGTTGGCACTGGGTCGTTGAGGCGTGGTTTCACTCGGGAAACATGCCTCGGTGGATCGATTTGCTTTGATCATGTTGCAAGCTAAAACACAACGCAATTAGAACCAAGCAGGGCGTCCAGATTCTTGACGCTTGCGTTGCTCTGGCCGGTATCAGAGCGTCCAGAGTCTGGACGGTACGGGTGCTCTGGACGTGTAGGTGGCAAGTCAGAACGTGCTCCTGTTCGAGTTGATTGCATTAATGTCTTGCTTGGGATTTAAGAGAATGGCTTTCGGTTAGCAAAGAGGCTGTGCTGACGATCCGTGAGCGTTTATTCAAACTTGGCTACTGGGTACACAGCGCAGGGTAGAGATGCTTCATTGCTGTCAGCGTTTGGTGCAGCCGGATGTGCTGCGACCAAAAGGGCGTTCTTACCAATGTGTCAAAAAAAACAGTCAGCCTCCCACTGCGCCTACCTGCAATTTAGACTTGAGCGAATGATGCATGAGGACCAGGAAATTGGAGCGGCACCGCTGCTCTTGTGGCTCGAATTCTGCAGACATGTCAACAACTCGAGCACGGCTACCGGGCTTGTCTGGCCTTTCACCCTACAATTTGCGCAGCGTAACTTTTGCACGCTGCGCAATCGGTCACGATCGCAGAAATACCGACGATGTAGTCGTGATTAATTCGGCATTTGAGGAATTCGGCTACGACATACAGCGTCAAGACTGAGCCGGGGGTGATAACTCGTCAATTTTCGCCCTTGAAGCCGGAAGCCTTGATAACTGGGCCGAGCTTGATATATTCGGAACGGTGCGCCAGGCCCAATTCGCGCGATGAATTGCCGATTGGGTCAAGCCCCATTCCCTTGAGCTTTTCTTGTAGATCCGGAGTGGTAATTGCTTCGGCCATGGCCTTACTAATCGCATCTACCACCGGTTGCGGCGTGTCGGCCGGCGCATAGGCCGCGAACCAGGCAGTGCCTACTACGTTCAGACCCAATTCCTTGAAGGTGGGAACTTCTGGCAAATACTGCGAACGTTGTTCGCCGCTCACTGCCAAAACCTTCAGCTTGCCACTGCGATGGTATTGCACGGTGTCGGCGATCACGAGAAACGCTCCCGGCACCTGTCCGCCGATTAAATCAGGTAGTATCTTTGCAGTGCCCTGATAAGGCACGTGCGTCAAAGGTATCTGCGACTCATTGCTCAGCATCACTCCAAGGAAATGAAGCAAGCTGCCGGCAGACGGTGAAGCGTACATCGCATTGGACGGGTTCTTCTTTGCGTTGGCCAGGTAGTCGCCCACGCTGTTGACGCCTGAACTGGCTGGCACGGCCAGCGCCATTTGAAAGCTGGCGAGTTGGGAAACAGGCACGAAGTCCTTGAACGGGTCGTACTTGAGGTTGCTATAGGCCAGCGGCTGTGCGACCACATTGGCAGAGGCCGTGATCCAGACCGTACTGCCATCGGCCGGCGCAGCCTTCACAGCTTCCGCTGCAATTCGGCCAGCCGCTCCAGCTTTGTTCTCAACGACGACAGGCCGGTTCAGCGTGACCTTGATCTTCTCCGCTATTAAGCGGGTCAAAGTGTCCATCGACGCGCCGGCCGGCGTTCCGATCACGATCTTCAAAGGTTTGCCGGATTGCGCGAAGGCCGTGCCGGTGAATGCGAGGATGGTGGCAAATGCCACAGAACGAAATGTGTTGAATGTGAATTTCATGTTTGCCCCTTGAGTTAATTTCATGTTTGCCCCTGTTGCGCTGAAGCGCCTTATTTATTGATAACCGTTTTGAGGGAAGTGAAGGCGGGCCACTGCAAACCTTCTCCGAGCGCGACCCACTCGACGCGAACGGGCAGGCCGGTGCGCAGTTGCGCCGGTTCGCACTCGACGAGCCAGCTCAGCAACCTAACTCCTTCCGCTAGATCGACCAGCGCATGAATGCGGCTTACCGGGCCTGCGGTGAGTGTGTTCATCCGGTCAACCGTCCAGCTCGCCACCACACCCTTACCGCTGACTTCCCGCCATTCCAGTTGCCGGCGTCCAGTGTAGACACTGCCGGGCCGCGGATACGCCTGCCATCGCTGTGACTGCGTGCAGAACTGCATCAGTAAACGCTGCTCGCGCGTTGCTTCCCAGAAAGGCAACGTGTTCATGTACTGGCCGATGGCCAAGCCAAGCCTTGACTTTTGAAGCTCGCTCATAAGTCCAGCACCAGGGCGTTGCTCATCATCCAGCCACGGCCATAGGCGATGCCACCGATGCCGGTAACCAGCGCGTTGCGCGGACTGTTGACCTGCGTCGCGCCGCCTTCGCCAAACAGCTGGCGCACAGCCTCCACCAGGTTCAGGCCGCCCGCGGCCAGGCCCGGCTGGCCGGCCGATAGTTGCCCCCCACCTGTGTTCAGCGGCAGATCGCCGCTGAACCGAAAATCGGTCTTGCCGATGAACGAGGCGCCTTCTCCCGGGCCGCAAAAACCCATATGCTCCAGTTGTATCAGCACTGCAATGGTAAAGTCGTCGTAAAGCTGCAGCATGTCTACTTGGTTCACGGAAAGCTCGGCTTGCGCTAGCGCGCGGACCCCGGCCACCTTGAAGCCCGAGTCGAGCAGGTCTGGCGTCTGATCCTGAACATTATGGTTGGTGCGCTCGGCATAGCCGGCCAGCCGCACCGACTTAGGTAGCCCCATCGCGTCCGCCGTTTCGGCCCGCATCATCAGCACACCGTTGGCACCGTCGCAGAACATCACGCTGTCCAGCAGGCGAAGCGGATCGGACACCTTGCGTGAGTCCAGGTAGTCATCCAGGGTGAGCGCCTTTCGCAGCTTGTCGCAGGCTCGCGCGTTTTGCAGCGCATGCTCGCGCTGCGTGACCACAATCTTTGCCAGCGCAGCATCAGGAGCGCCATAACGCTGTTCGTAGGCGTTTTGCACCAAGGCGAACGCCGCCGGTGGGCGAATCAGGCCCGTCGGCACCTGGAATTCCTCGCGGTAAGCGCGATAGTGGCTCGAATATGTGGTGCTGGGCGCATCGGCACCAATCACCAGCGCCACTTTACAGCGCCCGTCGCGCAGCGCCGAAGCGGCCGCCGAGACCGCGCAAAGCATCGCGCAGCCTCCGGTAGTGCCGGTGCCCAGCCAGTCGAGTTGCAAACCTAACGTGTCGGACAGGTAAGCAGCGTGAAAGGGATTGCTGCCTTCGCTGAGCGCCGCCGTCACCGCCAGCCCGTCGATGTCCGCCGGCACGATGCTGTATTTGCGCACGATTTCGTCCAATACATCCGCAGCCAGGTCATAAGCACTTCGGCCCGAACGGAACACGTTTCGAGTTTCGGCGTAGCCACTGATGACGATGTCGGAAGTTAGCATCTTGTTCACTTCGTAGCGGGATGAATAAGGCTATCGAGGTACTGCTGCTTGAGCTTGCGGCGCGCTATCTTGCCGCTATCTTCGCGCGGTAGCAAAGGCATACTAAGCAATACCTTGGGCGCGCGCAACCTTCCCAGCTTGGCCCTGAGCGCTTCGCGCATTTCGTCCGGCTCGATCTGTGCGCCTGCATGCGGCTCAAAGACCATCGCCAAGGCTTCACCAAGGTCCCGATCCGGTATGCCGAAGGCGACGCAGTCGCGCACCTGTGGCAATTGCAGCGCCGCTTCTTCAAGTTCCGCCGGGAAGATGTTTACGCCACCGGAGATCACCATGTCTTTCTTGCGATCGCTTATCCAGAGAAAGCCGTCCGCATCGACATGGCCGATGTCGCCCATCGTCAACCAGTCGCCTCGACGCAACTCAGCCATCGCTTCAGGTCGATTGTGATAAGTCACTAGGTCGGCCATGTCGGATTGGATGAACACCTCGCCAATGTCGCCCGTCGGCACTGGTAGGCCCTGGTCATCGACAATCGCGATCTGCACGCCTTCCGGCGGCGAACCCACGGTGCCAGGATGCGCCAACCATTGCTGCGAGGTACTCGCGGTGATGATTCCGATCTCAGTGGCGGCGTAGTACTCCATGATCACAGGTCCCCACCAATCAATCATGGCCTGTTTGACGTCGCGAGGGCACATCGCCGCACCATGCACAACAGCTTTCAGCGTCGAAGTGTCAAAGGCTGCCTTTTGCTCTTCGGGCAAGTCGAGCAAACGACTGAACATGGTTGGCACCATGTGCATGTGGCTAAGTCGATAGCGTTCGACCAGATCAAGCAGTCTTTGGGCATCGAACTTCGGCTGCAACACCAGCAAGTCGCCAAAGCGGACGCAGTTGAGCGCGTAAACATTCGGCGCAGAGTGGTAGAGCGGCCCCGTCATCACGGCGCGGATTGGCCGGATCTCCTGGCCGTGCGCCAGCCTAACGCGCTGACCGAACCTCGCAGTCATTTCGGGAGAGCTGCTCAAGCGCCTGACGCCTTTCGGACGACCCGTCGTACCGGACGTGTAGAGAAGACGAAAAGGAGTTGAGACCGGCGCAGCAGTTGAAACTTCTGATGCCTGCACCCAGTTTTCGTAGTTCATGGCGTTACCGGCGAGTGAACAGGATTCTTCAGTCAGGCGATAGGCAATCTGGATTTCGGGCGGCGTCACAGCCTCCAGAACCTTGCAATTTGCGGGCACCACAGATGCCACTTTCTTTAGCAGATCGGCATGCACGACCAGCAGCCGCGCCTGAGAATCCTGCAGGATGAAGCCTATTTCTTCTGCACTAGCGTGCCAGTTGAGCGGCACTGCGACAGCGCCTGTCCTGTCTGCCGCGAGCGTCACTTCCAGCAATGGGAAATCGTTGCGCATCAGGATGCTAACGACGTCGCCGGGCCCAAGGCCCAGGCTCATTAAGCCGCCCGCCACGCGCAGAACCCGCTGTTCCAAAGTTCCGCCATCTAGGGTGCGGTCTCCACTGATCAGGGTTGCGTACATGAATTCATTAAGGATCAATGTTCATCGAAGGTCTACCACGAGTCGGCCGCTCACCGTGCCGGCGAGAAGGTCATGCGCGCGCGTGATAACGTCTTCGAGCGGCAACGACACGGCCATGTTCATAATCGCATCGGGCGAAAGGTCTTGCGCGAGCCCTTGCCACACTGCGCCGCGGCTGGACATCGGAAAGGACACGCTGTCAATGCCCGCGAGCGTGACACCGCGCAGGATAAAAGGTGCTACCGATGCGGGGAAATCCATGCCTTGCGCTAAACCACTGGCCGCGACTGTGCCGCCGTAGCGCGTGCTGGCGCAGGCGTTCACTAGCGTGTGGCTGCCGACGCTGTCTACCACGCCGGCCCAGCGCTCTTTTGTAAGTGGTTTGCCGGGCTGCGAAAACGCATCGCGGTCCATGATTTCAGCAGCGCCAAGACGCAATAGGCGTTCACCTTCAGCCGCACGCCCTGTAACCGCCACCACCTTGTAGCCGCGCTTGGCCAACAAGGCGACCGCAAAGCCTCCCACGCCTCCGCCTGAGCCGGTAACGAGTACTTCACCCCTGTCGGGGGAGACGCCGTTGCGTTCTAGCGCCATCACCGACAGCATCGCCGTAAAACCGGCCGTGCCTATGGCCATTGCCGTCCGCGTCTCCATTGATTCTGGCAGGCGCACCAATTTGTCACCGTTCACGCGGGCCATCTGCGCGAGACCGCCGAATGCGTTTTCGCCGTATCCCCATCCCGTGAGCGCAACACGATCGCCTGGTAGCCAGGCGCCGCTGCTACACGACTTAACGGTACCTGCAAGGTCTATTCCCGGGATCATCGGGAACTTACGCACGATGGGCGACTTGCCTGTGATGGCCAAGCCGTCTTTGTAGTTGAGGGACGACCACTCCACGCTCACCAGAGTGTCGCCCTCGTCCAAGACTGACTCGGGAATGTCTTTAAGCGCCGCGTGGGTCTTTCCATCGGATTGCTCGAGCCAGATTGCCTTCAAAGGAAGTGCTCCAAAAAATTTAAGTAAATAGCTCAGGCGGCTCGCGCCGTGAGCATGAAATGGGCGAGAAAGCGCTCTAACGGATTGTTGTTACGCGTGAGCTTGGCGCGCAGAATGGCACCCTCCCATCCGATCCAGAAAAACTCGGCAAGCGCCTCGCAGTCCGCACTGACGGACAATTGCCCGGTCCGCACGGCGTCGCTCAGGCAACTCGCAGTTCGCGATTGCCAAGCCTGCAGCACGGCTTCCAGCTTGTCGCGGAACTCATCGTTCAGGCCGCCAAGTTCCTGCCCAAGATTGCCGATCAAGCAGCCCCGCTGAAAATTAAATTTGGCCATGCCACGCATGGCGTCGTTGGCGAAGGCAGAGATACGCTCAAGCGGCATCAACTGTGTGTCGTCGAAAGATCGAGCTAGCTTGCGTTCGAAATACGCGGCGTAGTTGTCTATCACAGCAAGTCCGAACTCGTGTTTGCTGGAGAAGAAATGATAGAACGAACCTTTAGGCACATTTACCCGCAGGCGGATCTCGTCTATGCCGGTCGCCTGAAAGCCTCTCTCAGTGAAGATTTCCGTGCCGCAACGCACCAACATTTCCCTTGTGCTGGTGCGTGCAGCTGCGCGCTCAGTGCGGCTGATTCGTTTAGGAGCGACAAGCGACTGTGAGTTCATGTATTTAATAATAGACCAGTCGTCTCAAAAAATAGCTAGGTATTAACCAGAATGACATTTACATTATTTTTTTTCACGTGACCGTGCCAGTCGACGCCTCGCCGCACGGCAATATCGGCAAGAGGTAGCCTTCACGTACGGATCACTTTTTAGGCCAGCAGAGGAACACTCGGTTGCTTGTCGTTAATCTGCGGCGTCAACACCACTGGTTGTCGTAGAGCTTGTAGCGGCATGGTCAAACTCGACTGTGGCTGCGCTTGTACAGCACCAACTCACCGTCTCTCAGCGTATGGGCACGGGCGGCTGCGGTTGAGGGTCCGTTGTAAGTCGTTTCCAACGTCGCTGTGGGCAGCTTTGCTGAGCCATTGCCAGTGTGGGGTAGCTGAGCTGCGACTGTTTCATACCCGCGCACAAGGCTTTGCCAACTGCTGCAGCTTTGCTGCTTTTTTCAGCACAGTTTCGCAGCGCCGCAAGTCAATGCCAGCAGCAAAGGAGTACGAAGAGTGTGCGGGTGTGTGCTAGCAAAGAAAAACCCCACAACCCTCTTGCGAAACTGTGGGGTGTATCTAGTGGCCGTATCCGGAGCAAGGCACGAGATAGCCCGTGCCCCAGGATGAATTAGAAATTAAATCTCAATCTTTTGAATGACCTGTAGCTTTTGCTCGAGCGTGTAGCCAACGCTGCCATAAACAGCAAAATCAGTTTGCCCGCGTCCATGTCCCGTAATGCTTTCGGCCAAAGGCAGTGGAATGTCATTTCGCGCTTTGAGTCTGTCGATGAATGCATGCCTAAACATGTGACTGCGAAACTCAAAGGGGCGCAAGTTTTTGTTCAAGATGGCTGAACAAGAGCAAGCTCCAAACTCCTTCGCGTATTAAGGCAGTAGCCAGGGGGAGTTGAGCCGTAATGCTCTAGCTTGTAACTCTTTAGCTGCATCCAGTGATACGCCAACGAGTGGCACAGCTCGAATGCTGGCTTTGGTTTTTCGATCTGTCAGTCGGTTCTTTCGTACCCAAAGATGCGGAATCTCATGTTCAAGCACCAAGTCTTCTAGCCTTGCCAGAGTGGGCTCAGAAATCCTAAGACCAGTGTTGAGTTGTATCAGTCCCACCAAGCTGGCTGGGGTGTTGTGACGGATCAAGAAGCTTTTGACCTTGGCAATCTTCTCTGGCGTGATGGGTGGTATCGGTCTTGTGTTTTCACCCTCGCCACGTATCTGTAGTCCCCTGAAGGGACTGAGCCTGTCAATGTCCAAGTGCTTGAATGCCATATTGATCATGGCATTCAGGATGTTGTTGTGTTTGCGGATGCTGTTTGGATGCAGTCCCTGCGCCAGCATGGCGTCTCGATATTGGGTGATGTGCCAGTGCTTAAGCTCATCAAGGTAAAGATCCCCATACATGGCGCTAAACCTGTTGAAGTATTGATTGGCATTGAGTTTGAACTTTCTGCGGTGTGCGGATGTGTTCTCTGCCATGTAGATGTCAAAAGCGTCTGAGAGAGTGGGGCGGTCATTTGCATCTCCCGTTCTCAAATGTTTAATCAGTAGTTCTTTAACGAAGTCTTCGTCAACATCGATACCGCCAACTGAAATGCGTTTTTTGATCTGAGTGCTCAGATAGGTGCTGTGAGCAATTTGAATTTCATGTGTCATGTGTTTGTTCAAAAGTTGCTGAGCCTAAGCAATCGCAGCAATGAGTTCTTGTGACACAAATTTAGTTTCAGACCGCATGCTTGGGCAACCGCGATTTGGTATCCCGATGCATTGGAAGGACTTGCGGCAAGCAACGTGAGCGTCCAGAGTCTGGACGGTAGTGGGGTGTCCAGAGCTGGACGGTAGTGGGGCGTTCAGAGCACTTGCCGCATTAAAAATTAATCTATATTTCGATTAATTTCGGTGTAAAAATTAATACCGAAAAGAGATTTAATCCTATTAATTAATAGTCAATTTTTTGATTATATTAAAAATCAGATTAATGAATAAAATTCAAAGCGTCCAGAGTAAATTAATGATTAATTCAAGCGACCTGTAAATAAAAATGTGTAATATATGTGTAATTGAGATATTACATCATTAAATTTCTATAAACTATTGTTTTTAAACGAAAAAAAGCCTCTTCAATTTTCTTGAAAAGGCTTTAATGTGGATTAACAGTCCGGCGCTCTACCGACTGAGCTATCGAGGAATATTCGGTTTGTTAGCAAAAAATACACAAATTTGACCAGTCTTTAGGACTAAGCAACTGCGCTATTTCGCTAAGCCTCGCATTGTAGCAAAAAAATGCAGCTATTTGAGGGCTAAAGAGTTTTGTGCACTTGTGTTGCTCTGTGCTGTTACTGAAGTTCAAGAACAGCCATAGTTCAAACGCCATTAGCTGGCAGGCGACTGGATTCAGGTTTAATAAGAGTTCAGGCTCCATGAGCTCCTAGTTGTGATGGCTCCTATGGAGTTCATGCCTAGGAAATTTGTTTAGGAAATCTCTAGTTTTGACTCGTCCACTTGACAAGCAAATTGACGCCCGCATTGGTAAGCCTTATCTGGGTTTTGCCATCGTTGGCCTCGGTGCTTCCATTGCACCACTTGACTTTGCGGTTAACTTGGCTTTTCCCGCAATGACCGAAGCCTTTGCTTTGTCAACAGCTGACATACGTTGGGTGGCTGTGTTCTATGTCATCACTTATGGCAGCCTCATGTTGTATTGCGGTGCGCTTGGAGACCGCTTAGGCCACCTGCGCGTGTTTCGCTGGGGCTTGTTTATATCTGCGCTGGGAATGGCTGCGTGTGCGCTGTCTCCTGCTTATGGCTGGCTGTTGGCTGGAAGGGTGTTGCAAGGTATCGGAGTGGCGCTAACTTTGTCATGTGCGCCAGCTTTGGCCATGTCTTTGTTGGCGTTCGAGCAACGCACTTTGGCGCTGTCGGCGTATGGTGCCATGATTGCGGCGGCTGGTTTGATGGCGCCATTGCTCGGGGGTATCAGCATGTTGTATTGGGGCTGGGCCGGGGTTTACGGTTTTAGGGTTCCTATTGTGCTGCTGGCTTTGTTGTGCACCCCTTGGCTGTCCAGTCGCCTGCGTGTGCAGAAGCTAAGCACACCCGACGCCACTCAACCGGGCAGCGTACAAGGTCTTTTGCTGCTCATGCGGCGCAATGCTAATTTCGCCTGGATCAACTTAGAAAGTGTGGTCGTTCAGTTCTGTAGTTTCACCATTGCCCTGAGCTTGCCGTATGCTTTGCCTGCGGCTGGGTGGCCTGAAATTGCCAGTGGTGCCATGTTGTCCTTGTGGGCACTGGGTGTGTTGGGTGGCTCGGGCGTTGCCCCTTTGCTGTTGCGGCACATGAATCTACAGGCCGTAGGCAACTTGGCACAAGGGCTTATGGCCTTAGGGTTGGCCTTGATAGGCGCGTTATCAATGACCCAAGCCTGGCCCTTGATGGCTTTGGCCCTGCTGCTCCAAGGTTTGGGCTTGGGGGTGTTTCAGGTTGTCTACGCCGATAAAGTGGTGGCCACTTTGCCAGATTCTGCGCGGGGTCTGTCTGGCAGTCTAACGCTGGTGACCCGTACCGTCGGCATTGTGGCTGCCGCCTTGATCTGGCTTTGGTTGATGGAGTTGCTGCAAAACCAGGCCTTATCTCGGGGGGCTTCAAAGACTGAAGCAATTTGGGCGGGCACGATTGGGCTTCTGCCTTGGGCGGCTGGCATAGCCATTGTGTTGGCTGCGCTTAGTTTCTGGAGAAGGGCGTAGTCATGACGAAGATGCACCCTGACTGCGCCGTTTCTCTCGCAACATAAACAAATACAGCCCTTCTACTTTTTCTCTGGCCCAAGGGGTTTTGCGCAAAAACTTCAAGCTGGAGTTGAGGCTTGGGTCGTGAGTAAAGCACCGCACCGGTATGCGTTCGCCAAGTTCCACCCAACCAAAATACGCTTCAAGCTCGCGAACAATGGCCTCAAGGGTCAAACCATGAAGGGGGTTTCCAGGTTGCTCTTGAATGGGTGATGAATCGTTCATGTTCGGATTTTATTTTAGAACAGCGTTCGAACTGTAAGCCGCAAGTTTCTGGGCGCTCCTGCATACAAGTAGTAGTGGCCAAACTGCTTGGGCGACTCTCTCCAATAAGCACGGTTGCTAGCGTTCTCAAGTGCCAAGGTCCAGTCGGTGTTTTGACCCGCCACTTTGGTGTTGTAGTGGGCCGCCAAATCGGCAGTGGTCCACGCAGGCAATTTCATGGCGCCGCCTTCTATGAGGTCGCGTTCACCTTCATGGCTTAAGCGCAAGGTGGTGCGCAACCCGGGTACTTGTGTCCAGCGGTATTCCGCAGCAGCACGAAGCACCAAAGAAGGAACGTTTAAAGGGCGCTGACCATTTTGAACGGGGTTAATCAAAGCCTGTGAACGCTTGGCATCTAACCATGTGGCAGCCGTATCGATTTTCCATTGATGGCTGCGGTAGCCCATACCCAGTTCTAGGCCTTTGTGCTGTGCAATGCCATCCAGTTTGCGGGTGCATGAGTTGTCTTCCTCACATGCACCTTGGTCTCCCCAAACGGGGCGAGTGATGTCAAACAAGGCGGTGTTCCAAAGCCATGGGCCTTGCGCACCTTTGATGCCCAATTCTTTTTGGGTGCTCTTGGCAGATGGCAGTGCCTCGCCAGCGTTGGTATAGCGGCTGCGGTTGGGTGTCACTTGAGCTTCAACACCTTGGCCATAGCTGGCATAGCCTGTGGCGTTGTAAGGCAGCTTGTGGCTGAAAGCAACCCACGGCGTGGTGATGGTTCGGTCGTCATGCGTGGCTCTGCTGCCGTCGGTGCGTTGGCTGTCGCGTTGAATGTGGCTTGAACGAAGGCCAAGCCACAAGTCTGCTAAGCGATTGACACGAATGCGATCTTTCACGCTGATTTCTGTTGAGTACTCTTGGCGGTTGGTGTTCAGGTCATAAGGCTCAGGTGCGGCGGCACTTTCGCTAAGGCCAGAAAGGCTGCCTGTGCCTGCCCAGTTGTAGGCCTGCATGGGCGAGAGCTTGTCAATTTGACGTTGGCGCAACC
>Ga0315906_10005737_pt1 | contig 15516 bp, 9 predicted proteins | sample LakEriMetagenome_4_FD_203526 | JGI IMG/M metagenome (GOLD analysis project Ga0315906, IMG submission 203526) | Freshwater fungal communities from buoy surface, Lake Erie, Ohio, United States - Buoy 2 MA122 | ecosystem: Environmental > Aquatic > Freshwater > Lake > Lake biofilm | place: USA: Lake...
CTGAGCCTCGTGGCGTCGGTGCCGAGCTCTGCCCAGGCCGGCGACGACACCTGGCAGTCGAGCACCTGGACGGGCGTGGTGCCCGGAGCCCCCGTGCCCGGCGGTGACCTGCCCTCGGCACCGGTGCCGGCCCCGCTCACCCCGATGCCGCCGGATGTGAACCCCGTCATCTCCTACGAGCCGCAGACGACCTGCGACCCGGGACCCAAGCCCGGGGCCCTGCGCCTGCAGGAGATCATCACGACGACGTACGGCGCGGGGCAGACCGTTTGGATCCCCCGCGGCTGCAACGTCGGCCCGACGAGCGAGCACAAGGAGGGCCGGGCGGTCGACTGGATGGTCAGCGTCCGCAACCGACAGGACCGTGCGAACGCCGAGGCCTTCCTGAACTGGCTGCTCGGTCCAGACTCCTCGGGTCGGGTCTATGGGCATGCCCTGCAGCTGGGCGTCATGTACATCGGGTGGCACGACCGGATCTGGCGCGGATACGGCATCGACCGTGGCTGGCAGGAACTCAAGGGCTGCTTCAGCAAGGGCGAGACCAAGTACGACAACTACTGCCACCGCAACCACATTCACATCTCCCTCACGCGCATGGGCGCGACGGGTGCCGACCCGACGGGGGCGCCGATCCCGGTCGATCCTTCGGCTCCGCCGCCTCCGGAGGCTCCGCTGGTGGAGCCCGAGCTCGTCGACCAGCCGCTGGCTCCGGCCCAGCCCGGGCCCGACGACGACCTGTTCATGGCGATCGGCTCGGAGCTGGGGTACTCCTCCTTCGCGGAGGGACCCCTGCAACCCGGCCGCCTGCGCACGGTGAACCTCGGTCCGGTGCCGGTCAACGCCACGTCCGCGCTCGTCACCGTCACCACTCGTCGCGCGCGCTCGGATACCAAGGTCCGGGTCGGCCTCGTGGGCCAGAAGGGCAATGCCGTCGCGCTGCGCGCGCCGAAGTCCCAGAAGAGCTCCTCGGTGGTCTCGGTTCCCGTCGCGGACGGAGCCCTTCAGCTGCGCTCGGCGTATGCGCCGGTGGACGTGCGGATCGACGTCCTCGGCTACGCGGTGGACGGCGGGGTCTACCCGGCGGTGGGCACGGTCGCGCGCACGCTGCGCGAGGGCCGCTTCGCCGCCGGAAGCGTCACGAGTGCGAAGGTGCGCGGTGTCGGGTCGGTCCCGCGCCAGAAGGGCAGGGTCACAGCCGTCATCCTGCGGGTCACCGCCGAGGGTCGGGGCGAAGCCGGGCGGTTCACGGCCTATCCGGCCGGCGGCGCGGATCTCGGCACGACGTCGGCCGTCGTGCCCGCCAGTGGCGCGCAGACCAGCGTGGTGGTGGCTGATATCGGCCGCAATGGCCGGGTGGCGCTGACGTCGTCGGTGCCGACGAAGGCGAAGGTCGAGGTCGTCGGCTACGTCAGCCGCTGATCACTGGTCGATCACGCGCCCGGTGCGGTCGCGGCGAGGATCTGCTCGGCCTGCTCGACGCTGGCGTTCTGGTGCAGCATCGCCATGAGGGCACGCGTCATGCCGGCCGGGTTGGGGTGCTGGACGATGTTGCGGCCGTAGACCACACCCGCAGCACCCTGGTCGAGTACGGCCTTCGTGCGCTCCAGAAGCTCACGGTCGCTGACCCGGCCGCCCCCGCGCACGAGCACGGGAATGCCCGTCGCGGTGCGGATCACGTGGTGGTAGTCGCTGGGGTCGTCGGTGGGGTCGGCCTTGATGATGTCGGCGCCCAGCTCAACAGCCTGGCGGACGACGGCCACAACGGACTCGAGGTCGCCGTTGACGGTGTAGCCGCCCGCCTCGGCATCCTTCATGACCAGCGGCTCGACCATGAGGGGCATTCCGTAGCGGTCGCAGTCCTGGCGAGCCTTGAGCACGTTGGAGATGCAGGCCTCACGCACATCGGGGCGGCCCGGGAGATCGAAGAGGTTCACGACGATGCACACGGCGTCCATCTGGACCCCGCGTAGCGCCGGCTCGGGCACCATCAGGCTGAACAGGTGGTCCGGCAGCTCCTTGCCGTACACGTTGGCGACATCGGTGCGCATGACGAGGGCCGGACGCGATCGGCCGCCGTGCTCGTGCTGGAGCAGGCTGGCCTGCCCCTGGGTGAGCTGGATGGCGTCCGGGGCGGCATCGACGAGGGTGCCCACCGTGCTGCGCAGGTTCTCGATCCCGCCGAGGAAGGCATGCTCGCCGAAGAAGCCGTGGTCGACGGCGACGTCGAGGCACCGCCCCGAGGTCGGGTTGAACAGCCGGTTCATCCGGGGCGTGATGTCGGTCATGGGGCTTCCTGCCGGGTCGGTCGGGGGCTGCGGTTTTCCTAGGGACGGGTGCAGAGTAGACCGGGCCGGCGCCACCGGGGATGGGGCCACGCGGGTGACCCCTCGGAAGTGGTGTCGTTTTGTACTGTTATGCGCACTTTCTGACCATGTAGAGCCCCACCACTGAGATCACAGTGAAGTGCTGTGACTCGTGTGGCGTGTCGTGAGGGGGCATCCCCTCAGGGGCTGACAGACTCGGCCCATCCTGCCCCCTCAGGAGGAATGTTGATTGCCGACGTCGTTCGGGCCCTGTCCGCCATGCTCTCTGCTGAGCAGATCGCTGGCGTGACTCCGGTTGTGGCCACGGACGCCCCCAAGAAGGACTGGGCGGCGGCCCGCACCGCTCCCACGCTGAACCTCTTCCTCGCAGATATCCGTGAGGACCTCTCGCGCCGGACGACCACGCTCCTGGAGGAGCGCAGCCCCGAGGGGGTCGTCGAGTACTACCACCAGCCGTTCCGCTTCTACGACCTGACGTTCACCCTGACCGCCTGGACGAATCGCCCCGAGGACGACTACGCCCTGCTCGGCATGGCGCTGTCGACGCTGAACCGCACCGACTACATCCCGCAGCAGTACTGCCCCGACGAGCTCGCCGCCTTCCTGAACAACGGCCACGTGCTGGCCATGCGCGTGGGCGGGAAGATCTTCTCCGACCGGTTCGCGACCGAGTTGTTCTCTGCCATGGGCACCGACTACCACGCGATCCTGTCGATCGTCGTCACGCTGCCCGTTGCCGCGGGCGTCCGTGAGCCGGCCGGCCCACCGCAGACTCAGCCGCCGAAGATCGCGCTGTCCGACACCGCAAGCGGCGCGACGGACGACTTCCGCGGCCGCGATCCGAAGGATCCGGATGCCGGCCTACGCACGAGATCAAGGCCGACGAAGCCATGAGAAATATCTTCGCGCGTCATGAGAATGAGATCGCGCCCTTCGACTCGATCGTCATCACCCTGGCCATCCTCGGCGAACGCGTGGCTCGAACCGTCGAGGAGTCACGTCTCGAGGGCGATGTACCGGACGAGCACCGCGGCTCGTTCTTCCCGCACGATCTGATCATCCGCGACGCACGACTGGCTGCTCCCGACATCGAGAACGTCACCCTCGCACCCTCGGATCTGCCCAGCCACATCGTCACGTGGGCCGATCGCGTCGGTCTGTCCGATCGCGAGCTCGGTGCCATCCTGCTCGCAGCGGCACCATCGCTCGACCCGCGCTTCGAGCACTACTTCATCGTGCTCAACAACGAGAGCGGAACATCGGGGCCGTCGATCACCACGGCGCTGCGCCTGCTCGGCATGGATTCGTCCAATCCGGAGTACCGCGCGCTGTTCGACTCCGACTCCCGGCTGTGCTCGCTGGGTCTGATCGAGGTGAAGCGGGAGTCCCACCCGTTCCCAGCGCGCACCCTGCATGTCTCCGAGCGCGTTGTGCGTCATCTGCTCGGCGACGACGGCTTCGCCGTGGAGATCAGTCCCCACCTGCGCCGCGAGACCGCTCCCGCTGTGAGCCTGGCCCTTCTGCCGGATGATCCGCCGCTGCCCGATCCGACTCCGTTCGGCGAGCCTGCCGGGCTCGTGCCCGTGGTCAAGGCGCACCCGGGATCCGGTGCGCTCAGTCGTGCCATTGCGCACCTCGCCGACCAAGGGGAGGCCGTTCTCGTACTGGACGGCATGCTGCTGCCCTCTGACGGCGACGACCGTCGTGCGCTGATCCGTGCCGCGTGCACCGAGGCAACCCTCGCTGCCCTGCCGCTGATCATCGACGACCGCATGGTGCCTGCGGACCTTGTCAAGGGCGACATGTCGATATGTCACGGCATGCGCGTGCCGATCATGCTGCTCGCGCCCGGCAAGGTCTCCCTCGCCGACCCGCGCTGTGAGGAAGTCGAACTCGTCCCGGCCCCGGAGCGGATGAGATCCCAGTGGTGGCCGGCCCTCGGCGCCGAGGACTCACCGGGCCTGAAGAACCTGCTGCAGCGCCTGGAGCCGGAGGAGATCCGCGACCGTCTCGAGCACGGGGATGCGCATCGACCGGGCCGCTTCACCAGCGGGTACGCCCGGCAGACCCAGCCGGTGTTCCTGCTCGACGACGTCATCCTGCCCCCGAATGTGCGAGCAGAACTCGAGCACCTGCTCGACCGCGTCCGCCTGCGCCCCACCGTCATCGACGAATGGGGCATGCGGCCCGGCGGCCTGCGCGGCCGGGGCATCACCGCTCTGTTCGCCGGTGAATCCGGCACTGGCAAGACCATGGCTGCCGAGGCACTCGCCGGTGAACTCGGAACACCCATGTTCCACGTCAACCTCGCCAGCGTGGTGGACAAGTACATCGGCGAGACCGAGAAGAACCTCGAGCGCGTGTTCTCCGAGGCCGAGAACCTCGACGGCGTTCTGCTGTTCGACGAGGCCGACGCCATCTTCGGGAAGAGATCCGATGTGTCGGATGCCCGAGATCGCTACGCCAACCTCGAGGTCGCGTATCTCCTCCAGCGCATCGAGGCATTCGACGGACTAGCCATCCTCACCACGAACCTGCGGTCGAACCTCGACTCGGCGTTCGCACGAAGACTGGACTGCATTCTGGACTTCCCCGCCCCCGATGCTGAGCTGCGTGCAGCGATCTGGCAGGCCTGCCTGAAGGAGGCCGGCGCCGTGCTCACCGATGACGAGTACCGGCGGCTCGCCACCCTTGAGATTGCTGGCGGCGCGATTCGCTCCTCGTCGGTGTCCGCAGCGTTCATGGCGGCGGGAAACGATGAACCCGTGACCTTCGTGCACGCCGTGCGCGGGGCCAAGCGCGAGTGGGCCAAGCTCGGCCTGCTCGCGTTCCCGCTGCAGTCCGTGCTCGACCAGTCTGCATCCCCGCCGCCGGAAGGGGGATAGCGAACGTGGCTGACAACTTCCCCTCGCCACCCACTCCCGAATCCGGCGAACAGCAGTACCGACGCTGGGTTGAGCACCTGAAGTCGAATGTTCGGGCGAACAGTCGCGGCGCCACTGGCGACTCGGCGGCCGCAGGTGATGCCAGCGCCGGTGACGGCGGCACATCGAGCACGGCTGGGGGCGCCGGCACGCCCGGTGCGACAGGCGACGATGCGGCAACTGCGACTGCTGGATCGGGTGACACCACCATGGTGCTCGATTCCTGGTTCGTCAACGACGACTCCCCCGTGGAGAAGTCGGTCCTGCCCCGGCCGATCGTCACCCTGAGTCAGTCGCATGTCGAGGCCGCTCCCGGCCAGCCTGTGCGGTTGAAGGTCAACGTGCGCAACGTCGGGCCGGTTGTCGAGACCTACACCCTCGGGGTCGTCGGGCCCGAGGGCTCATGGTTGTCGGTGGTGCCCAACGAACTGTCTCTCTTCCCGGGCGCCGAGGGATCGGCCGCCCTGATGATCAAGCCGGGCCGCACGTCGAAGCTGCCGGCCGGCGACTATGTCGTCGGGGTCATGGCGCGCTCGGAGGTCGATCCCCACGAGAGCACGGTCGCGGAGGTCACCATCTCGGTGACCCCCTTCTTCGACTCCAACCTTGGCGTCAGTCGCACGACCATCGACATCCGTCAGCGGGCCACGACATTCGCGCAGATCACCAACAACGGCAACAGCTTCGTCGACTTCCGTCTCGACCTCTCCGACCCGGATGGCTACCTGCGATTCAAGGTGGACGAGCCCGACTTCACCCTCGGACCCGGTGGCACCGTCTGGAAGAAGATCAGCGTCTCGGCACCGCTGCATCTGTTCGGCAGCTCTCGAACGCTGAGCATGGTCGCGACCTTGATGTCACTCCGTGACCACACGACTGACACGCCCCTACTGGAGGTGCGACCGTCCATTCAGCGGGTCACCCTTGTGCAGCGGCCGGCGATTCGGCTGCGCTTGGGAATCCTCGGTCGGCTCATCATTCTGCTTCTGATCCTGGGCCTCATCGCACTGTTCTTCCTCAGCCGGATGGGAATCACCGGTTCGACTGGAGTCCAGACCGGGCCTCCGCCGCCGCCCCAGGGGCTCACGGTGCAGGTGTATGACGGCAACCAGGTGCTGCTGCTGTGGGATGCAGCGCCCGGTGCCCAGGGCTACTCGATCTACGCCGTGGGAAGCACGGGTAATGCCCTGATGGCGGCCAGTCCGTCGCCGAGCGCCAGTGCCAGCGCCAGTGCCAGTGCCAGTGCTGGCGCGAGCCCGTCCTCCTCACCGGCAGCATCCTCACCGGCAGCATCCTCACCGGCAGCATCGTCACCGGCAGCCTCGTCACCGGCAGCATCGTCACCGGCGTCGACGACGTCGAGCGAGGCGGCGAGTCCGTCGTCGACGCCCGCCCCGACCCCTGACGCCAGTGCGGTCCCCAGTGCCGCACCAGCGACGACGGCTCCCGCAGTGACGACCGCCGCAGCCTCTTTCGCGCTCGCAGGAACGAGCGGGGGCACGCTTCGCATCGTGAACGCGTCCGTGCGCACCGTTGACGAAACGGCAGCATCGAGCACACCCTCATCCTCGGCGTCCCCGGAGAGCTCATCCGCTGCAACGAGCGAAGCGGTAGGCGACTCGGAACGTGCTGAAAACGATATCGAGTCACCCACGTGCGGCGATTGCACGCATGTGGCCGATGTGCCCAGCGGCACGACCCGGTACATCGTCACGAAGACCATGCCAGGACAGAAGAACTGCTACCGCATCATTGCCAACGCGGGTCAGTCCACGTCGCTGTACACGCCTCGGGAGTGTGTCGAGGTGCCCGCCGCAGCCGGAACGTCGACGGATGACTCATCGTCCTCGGGGGGGTCATCTTCGGATGGCTCGGGGAGTACCGAGTCAGTGCCCAATGTCGTGTGCCCGCCCTACGACCCGCTGGCATCGGCGCTGTCGACCACATCCATCGCCATCACCTGGCTGCCGCCCAGCGAGTACAAGGAGCCCACCCCGCAGACCAAGTCGCGGGTCGGGCGCGGGGATCGAATGCCCAAGGGCGAGCCGCGCTCGGTTACGTCCGTGGAGAGGTCGGTACCCGCTGCGGTTCCGTTCGGAGGGGGCTCCAGTTCAGACTCGAGTTCGACCGGGTCATCAGCGACGTGCGATGCGAAGCTCCCGGTCACCGGATTCGAACTCCAGCGACAGCTCCTCGACGGCTGGACCACGATCTCGCCAGCTCCCGGGGCCAGTGACACAGCGGTCGAGGTGGGTGGCCTCCAGTCGGGGGTGAAGTACTGCTTCCGAATGCGCAGCCTGGCCTCACCGACCCCATCGGCCTATACGAAGACCTTCTGCCGTTCAACGAAGAGCGACGACTCCACGAGTTCCTCCTCGACGTCGACACCGTCGCCGTCTCCGACTCCTGCGGCCACGTCCACGCCCGCACCTACTGATCCCACCGGGACCACGTCCACCCCCGCGGCCGCCATCGTCATCGAGGGAGTGCTCTGAGTCCGTTCGCGAAGGCTCGACTCGCGAGATCAGGACTTCGAGCCCGAAGGGCTGGGCGAAGCCGACTTCCCCGATGCACTCCCTGAGGGACTACCCGATGCACTCCCGGAGGGAGTAGGGGAGCCGGAGGGGCTGGGGGAGCCCGACGAGCCTGACGGGCTCGGTGTGGGCACCGTCGTGGCCTGCTCGCGGAAACTGAAGTTGAACAGCGAGGTGAGGTCCCACTTCTGGAGGAACTGGATCCCGGAGATTGCCACCTGGCCGTTGCCATTTGTCGCGTATGTGTCGGGCAGGGCCGGGGGGAAGACGCTCTCGATGCGGAGCGTGACCTTGTCCGTGTAGACGGCGGGGAAGTTGACGACGGTGGTCCAGTCGGTCGGCTCGACGATCATCGGCAGGGAGGCCTGCACGCTCGGGGTTGCCGTCGGTGTGGGCTTCGGCGTGGGCGATGCCGATCCGGAGGGGGACCCGGATGCCGATCCGCTGGGGGAGGACGAGCTCTTGGTCGAGCTGGGGGAGGACGAGCTCGTGGTCGAGGTGGGGGAAGCGGAATCCGTGCCTGAACTTGGCGAAGGTGTCGCCGTGCCACTCGCCGTGCCACTCGCCGTGCCACTCCCAGACCCACTGGGGCTGGCGCTTGGCTCGGGCGTCTCGGAGTCGAGCTCGACGAAGATCAGGGTGAGGTTCTCCGGTGTGGCAAGGGCTCGAACGGCGAACTGGCCGTTCTGGATGCCGGGCTTGATGACCATGCGGTCGATCGTGGCTGGGCTGCTGAGCTTGAAGGTCAGCGACGTGCCAGCACCCCACTCCTTGCTGGGCTCGGAAGCCCAGAAGTAGCGGGCATCATCACCGACGACGGCGGTGGCTGGATTCCCATAGCCGGTGGAACTCGCATCGACGCTTGCGACCGTGGCAGGTGTGCCCAGATCTGGATCGAGCCAGTAGGCGAACGAGCGGATCACATTGCCGATTCCTGCACGCACGGGCTCACCCGGGGGAGCGAAGAGGATGACGCCGAGGATGAACACCCCGATGCCGACGAGAACAAGGAAACTCCAGTCCGTCCGTCGGGGCGGCTTCTCCGATGGAGCCAGAACATTGGCCGGCGTCCATGCCTCGGGAACTGCCGAGCGCAGCGGGTAGCCGCAGCGCGCACAGTACGAGGCATCGACGTAGTTTCGGAACCGGCAGTGCGGGCACGGGATACCCCCGGGCACGCCGAGATCGTCAGGTCTGCCGATCGGGATCGTGCGCTTCGGCGCCTCCTCCTGTCGTGCAGGAGACTCTGCCGAAACGGTTGCCGGCACCTCGGGTGCAACGACTACGTAGGTGAACGGATCCGGCGCGTCACCCTCGTGCGGTCCTGCGACCTCGGTGGGCTCGGGAGTGGGTGGGGGTGGGGCCGAAGGATGCTTGTCGGCTCGATCCCAGAACCGCCACCAGGGGTCCTCTCCGCCGAAGCGCCGATGCGGGTGGGTCGGCTTGGGTGTTGAATCCGCCCGGGCATGCCTCTTGCGCCTGCCGCCCTCAGTCGCCACGGGTGCAGTCGCGTCAGTAGCGGCCGTCTCGCTTGTCGCGTCGGGGGCTGCGGCTGCGGCTGCGGTTGTGGTTGTGGTTGTGGTTGTGGGTGCCGCCGCGTCGGTGGCTGGCGTCGCGACCTTGGTGGCATCGGAAGGAGTGGCGTCGGCAGCGGCCGTGGTCGCCCCTGCGGAAGGAGGGGTGTCGGTCGCGGCAGTGGTCGCGCCTGTGGTCGGGTCCAGCGGGCCGGCCTCGTAGCCAGCTCCCTCGGCATCGTCGTCGGGAATCTGCGGCTCGGGCATCCACGGCGGATCGCCGGCGAACTCCAGGTAGGCGCCGCAACCGGGGCAGTAGGGCGTCCAGGTGGTGACCGTGCCGCATCGCGTGCACGTGATGTTGGTCTTCATGTCGCCTCGACGAGCCTCGCGTCCACATGCGCGGGGAGGGCGGTGTTCAGTACGAGATTGACGAAGTTGAGGTCGACGGGTACGCCCTCCTGGCCGTGAATGGTGATCGTGGCGTTCGGGGGCGCAGGCACGGGCCAGGTGGAGGGGTCCGTGGAGTCCCGACTCGTCGTGACGGACCCGGACTCCTCAACGGTCACATTCAACTGCAGCACGGCGGCGAAGAACCTCTCCAGTCCTACGGAGGTACCGCGCAAGCCATAGAAGGTGATGGCGTGGGAGAGGGCGTTGCGCACGACCGACTCGCTCCAGCCCAGCTCGGGACTGACCAGGATCCACGAGCACATGTATCGGACGAAGTCGAGCGGGGCCACGTGGGCATCGAGGTAGGCGTCGTAGCAGTCGAGCACCGAGATGATGGGCGCCAGGACCTCGTCAAGGCTGGCACAGATCATCTGAGCCACCGGATCCTCGATGAGCATCGACGAGGTGTAGTTGATCATCGGGAAGGGGCTCTGCAGGCCGGGAATCAACTTCCGGTTCGTCTGCACCGCATCCGCATACGTGGTCGCGTTGGAGACTGCCTCGTGAAAGGGATTCACCTCGGTGGGTGTCGTCCCCGGCGGCGCCGCTGGTGATGGTGTCGTCACTGCTGCACGACCTGGAAGTCGCTGGGGAAGCTGAAGAGCAGGTCATGAGTCTCGAGGACGATGCGATCGGTGGGCTCAGCACGCTGCTCAGTGACGGCGTCAACCGGGATCAGCCGCACGACCTCGAGGTAGGCGACGCCCGGCACCTTCTGCAGCACGCCGTAGATGTCGCCGACGGAGATGTCGCGGCCGAAGGGCCAGCCGGCACCGTCGTATCCGCCGCGCAGCGGGTGAATGAAGTTCGCGATCGCGAGGTCGGCCCGCCGAAACACGTCAGGGGCCGCAACGCCAGGGCTCAGGGCGATGCGCGCGGCGATCGCCATGCCCAGGTAGCGGGGCGGCTCGATGCGGACGGTAGTGCCGACGAGTCGACGCTCGTCGATGAAGGTCTTGACGCTGTCGAGCACCTCCTGACTGGGGCGCAGCACTTCGAAGGGGACGCGACCGTCGGGGACGTCGGGAATGACGAGCACGAGCACCGTGCCGGGACTCCCGACCTCCGACCCGGGCAGGCACTTGGTGCGTGCGATCGATGGTGCGGCGCGCTGGACCAGGAGCTCGAAGTCGCCGGTGCTGACTGCGCGATCGCGGGCACGCACCAGCAGGGCTGCGCGCGCCTTGAGATCCTCGATGCTCTCGGCATCGACTCCACCGATCGCCGGCACGATGTTGGTGACGCGAGCGACGAACGGAACCGTGGTGCGCATCAGCCGCAGGGATCCGGTGTCGAGATTGCCTCGTACCCCGCCGCCTGCGCGGTAGACGGGAACGCGCACAGTCGAGCCAGCATCCGGTGTCGCCCCGTACGTGCGAGCGGAACCGTCCTCCATGCGGATCAGGGGGCCGAAGCGCAGGGTGCCGGACACCGCATCGAGGGTGAACACCCGAGCGTCGGAGCCCTGGTTGGCGAAGGACTCGACGCGTGTCCAGATCTCCCAGCCGTCGGGGCTGCTGATCTCGATCGTCAGTTCAGACTGCTCGGACACGATGGGATACCGACTGAGCTGAATCGTCTCCCCAGGCGTTCCGCTCGTGCGCCCAGGCATCTCATTGATCACGATTTGGCAGTGAGAGGCGCTCACGCGGCCACCGATCGTCGCGACGGAGATGCTGTGGATGGTCGGGCTGGTCTTGTAGGCGGGCTGGTCCCCCTGAGTCTCGATGATGCGACACCGGATCCAGGCGGCCTCGATGCTGCCCAGGCTCGACAGTTGGTGCGCGTCGATGTAGAGCCGGATGGTGCCGCGCCGGTTGAGGCCGCCGGTGGTGTCGGAGATGAGCTCGACGGGGTACCAGTGCTGGCCGTCCCAGGCCTCGAACACCCTTGGTGGCCGCAGGGGGTCGACACCGATGCCGTCGATTCGGGAATCGACGTCGAACTCGATGATGCAGCCGGCCGCCGGCTTGGACAGACCGATGAAGAACGCGTCTCCCACGGCGGGGTTGGGGGAGAACGCGGCCTGGTCGGCCCCGCCGGAGAGGCTGGGCTCGACGGTGCTGAACGCGCCTCCGTTCGGCTGCGACAGCAAAGACTTGATGTCGACGGAGGTGATGATCAGCGGCTCGTTGGTGGTGAAGACGATGGGTGCGCTCGTGCCGCGACGGGCCGTCGACACCTCGACGCCCTCGGGGATCGCGACATCATTTGCCTGCGGCACGGTCATGGTGAACTCGAGTGTCGTGTAGGCGGCTGACGGTGGCCGTAGGGATTCCCCGAGCAGCTCCAGGAACTTGATGTAGTGCAGGTCGGGGACCTGGTTCAGTCGGAAGACCAACTGGTCGACCATGTAGGCGAACGTCTCGATAAGGGTGATCCCGGGGTCGGAGACGTTGTTGTCGGTCCATTCGGGTGCCCGACGCTGCAGAAGGCGCTTGCCCTCGTCGACGAAGTCCTGAAAGGCCCGATCATCGAGGTTCGGCGTGGGAAGGGTCACGAGCTCTCCTGAGTGGCCGTGGGCAGCTGCGGCAAGCGCTCATCCTCATTGGGGATGAGGTAGAAGGGTACGAGAAGGTTCCTGACGTCGTACGTGTCCTTGAGTCGGTAGGTCACCAGGATGTGCGCGGTCGTGTTCTCGTTGTCGAACTTCACTCCGACCGAGACAACGTCGATCCGGGGCTCCCAGCGCTTGAGGGAAGCCGTTACCTGGGCCTGGATCTGGGTGGAGAGCTCGGGCGACGGGGTCTCGAACACCAGCGCGTGGATGCCGCAGCCGAACTCTGGCCGCATTGGTCGCTCGCCATAGGCCGTGCCGATGATGAGCGCGATGGAACGCTCGATGTTCGCGCTGCCTCCCACGAGGCTCAGGCGACCCTGGTCGTCGAACCGCAGTGGGTAGTCGACACCGCGACCGACGAAGTCCGTCATTCCCATGATCAGGCTCCCAGGTTCACGATGCCGCCGGTGATGTCGACCGCGGGTGCGATCAGTGACGCATCGGCCTCGGCCTCGATGTTGATCGATGCTGCGGAGATCGCGATCTCGCCACCAGCGGTCAGTTCGAGGGCGCCTTCTGCGCTGATCGACACGTCGCCCTCCCCATTGATCTCCACCGCGGCCGCATTGACCGTCACGGCTCCTTCAGAGGTGATGGTGACGTCGGAGTCGCTGGTGATGACGATGGGCTGCCCCTCGACCGTGATGATCTCGATGCCCGTCTCCGGTGACAGTCGAATCAAAGTGGAGGCACCCATCGTGGTGTTGAGAACGAGGCCGGGAGCCTCGGGATCGTCCATGAACAGGATCTGGCTGCCCATCCGGGAGGTGAAGGCACGCACCACGGGTACGCCTTCGACTGCCTCCTCCCACGGCACGCCGGGCTGGCGCTCGAGGTTGTATAGACCGCCGATGACGTAGGGGGAGTCCAGCTGTCCGTTGCCAAAGGCGACCAACACCTCGTCCAACGGCTCGGGAATGATCTGCATGCCCATGCCTTCGCTGGCACCGGCCTGGACCACGCGCGCCCAGGTGCTGACGTAGGTCGTGTTGAGCCAGGGGAAGCTGAGCAGTACGCGTCCGAGTTGCTCGGGATCCTCGGAGTCGGTGACGATGGCCGGGTACACGCCGTGCAGCCTGCTGGTAACTCTTGGTTCCGCGGCGCCCTGGAGGCCTGCCAGGGTGCGGTCCTCCATGCCGCTGCACACCACGTGAGTGCGGTAGCCGAAGTGGTTGGGCAGGAAGGTGTGGGTCACGGCGGTGATGGTGTACTCGCCGGTGAGCACACCGGCCTCGCTCAGTCCGAGTGCGAGGTTAGGCATGGCGAAGGGGTTTCCGCGCATTGTGATCTCGACGTTGGCGTAGGCGCCTGACATGCGGAAGGCCAGGCCTTCGCTGGCGCCCTCGGCCTGCATCTCGTTCTGTGCGAATCGGGTGAAGTTGACGTTCTGGTTCGTGCCGCCGAGTTCGGCGCCGAGCATCTCGGGCAGGACGAGGTTGAGCGAACTGTCGCCCAGGGTGGGACCCTCTCCCATGCCGGGCGCGCCGAGGGTCTGGTCCCATCCGCGCGCGGAGGACACCGCCGTGATGCCGGATCCGGACACCGACGCTCGCAAGTTCAGGATGCGTTCGTCGCCGACATCGAAGGAAAGTGGGGAGATCTCCACCCCGGGAATGGGCGGCGGGGCCGTCTCTGCGGCTGTCTGGGGCCCGAAGTAGAGCGTGGGGATGCCGGCCACCGGGTCGATCATGACAGTGACGACGTAGCCGATCTCACGTGCCAGTCGCACGAGGAAGTCCCAGTCCGACTCGTTCGACTGGACCGTCATGGGCAGCACAACGGGGTAGGGGGTGGCGATCGTGGGAATCTCGTGCTCGAGACCGATCATCTCCGCGATCTCGGGATACATCATCATCGGGTAGCCCTTGGTGCTCATCCCGTGCAGCATTCTGTGCCCGACGTCGTAGGCCCGCACGCGGCTGACCCGGCCGGTCGCCTTGTCGAAACCGACCTCGATCGTCTCGACGAACCCGGAAAACACCACCTCGCCGACCGGGTTGTCTCCGACGACCGCTCGGATCTCCATCAGGTTGCCGATCGCGAGCCCGGCCTCCTCCACGAGCAGGAAGAACGGATCGGCCAGCTCGATCTCGCACATGGCAGGGAGGTTGACCTGGGCGTCCACCTCGATGCGGCGAATCTGGTGGGAGACGTTGGGCAGGACGGGCACGGAGTCCACGTACAGCCGCAGGCTGAGGTCTCCGGAGGGGCCGGTACTCATGAGGCTCCCTTGCGCGGTGTGCCTCGCGGGTTGTCGGGCGTGCGCGCCGCACCCACGGGACGCCCGGACTCACCTCGGCGGGGCAGGGCGGCACTGTCGGGCACGATCAGTCTCGTTCCCGCCCTCACCCGCAGCGGGTCGGTGATCTTGTTGGACGTGGCGAGATCACGCCAGTAGGCGGGGTTCTTGTACGCGCGGAACGACACGTGCGCCAATTGATCGCCGTAGTACACCTCCTGGCTGCGCCGAGGGAGGTCACCGCCGGATGTGGGGTTGGTCGGCAGGGATGCCGGTGGGTACTGGGTGATCTGGATGTGGCCGGTGGCGCGGGTCGGACGACCACTGGAGTCGAACTGGGTGAAGTCCGCGGTGACGTTCTGCACGTAACTCACGGGCGACGTGAAGTCACCCCACAGAACCATGACCATCGGTGAGGTACCCACGCCCATCATGGCCATCAGCGGATCGACTTCCATGAGCGCCAGGAGCCGCTCGACATCTGGCAGCACCGAGCTCGCCTGGGAGTTTCCGCCCTGTCGGGAGTCTGCGAGGGCGCTGTCGAGGATGTAGTCGAAGTCGATGGTGAGCGGGTTCGTGCCCAGCCACTGCACGGGTCCGGACCCGATCGCATCGGGAACCTGATCGGGTTGACCCCAGCCTCCTTGCTTGCTCACCGAGATGCTCGTCGGAGGTACCCAGAAGGTGATGGCCGGCAGTGCTCCTGCGACGACGGACACACCTGACGACACAAGGTCGGTCGCGGCCGCCACCAGGCTCGTCGCGCTGAAGGCCGCGGTATCGCCGCCGGCCGTCCAGCTCGTCAGGGTCGACAGCGCGCTGGACATCGGGTTGTCGGCTCCACCGGGCATGACCACGAGCCGGAATGGCTCGACCGACTCCGGGTCGTCGATGCCGGGGGTGAGATTGTCGCTGGTGACGAAGCCGGAGTGGCTGAAGGTCAGTGACTCGGTGCTGAACTCCGAGCC
>Ga0315906_10005740_pt1 | contig 15514 bp, 18 predicted proteins | sample LakEriMetagenome_4_FD_203526 | JGI IMG/M metagenome (GOLD analysis project Ga0315906, IMG submission 203526) | Freshwater fungal communities from buoy surface, Lake Erie, Ohio, United States - Buoy 2 MA122 | ecosystem: Environmental > Aquatic > Freshwater > Lake > Lake biofilm | place: USA...
CACATAGGATATAACCTTAAATCAGGCGATATTCAAGCTGCAATTGGTATCGCCCAGCTCGCAAGATTAGATAGTTTTATTGAATTGCGTCGTAACAATTGGCAATATTTGAATAATGGACTCCAGGACTTGGGTGAGTATTTGCAACTACCTCATGCGACTATTGATAGCGATCCTTCTTGGTTTGGTTTCGCAATAACCGTTAGGGAAGAATCACCAATAAGGCGAAGAGAGATAATACAAAAATTAGATGAAAAATTGATTGCGACCCGATTGCTTTTTGGCGGTAATTTGTTGCGCCAACCAGCTTTTCTTAATTCACCAAGGAGAGTATATGGTGATTTGTTAAACACCGACAGGATTATGAATGATACTTTTTGGTTGGGAGTTTGGCCTGGGTTAAGCAAGGAAATGTTAAACTATGTGATCGAGACTTTACACCAGATATTTAAGGTTAAAATTTGAAAGTTATTATATTAGCTGGTGGGCTTGGGACAAGATTTGCAGAAGAAACCCATAACAAACCTAAACCTATGATTGAAATTGGCGGAGAACCAATTTTATTTCACATAATGAAGTGGTATGAAAAATTTATTCCTTGTGAATTCTTAGTAGCCACCGGCTATCTACATGAGGTTGTTGAAAATTACCTTGCAAGCCCAAATTTCAAAAATACTGGATTAAATGCGACTAGTTTATTTACTGGTGAAAGCACTAGTACGGGAGGTAGAATCAAACTAGCTTTAAATGAGTGTAAGAACGAAGAGATTGTAATGGCAACTTATGGCGATGGAGTTTCTAATATTGATATCAAGGATTTGATTAGTTTTCATTTAAGCCACAATAAAATTGCCACAGTCACGGCAGTAAGGCCTAGCGCAAGATTTGGTCGATTAGAAATTGAGAACAATTTTGTCACTAATTTTTCTGAAAAAAATCAAGCTGATGAAGGTTGGATAAATGGCGGTTTTTTTGTCTTAAACTCAAAAGTAAGGGAGTACCTGGATTCATTAACTGAGCCGTTTGAGCATAAACCGCTTAGAACTCTTGCACTATCTAAACAGCTCATGGCCTTTAAGCACCATGGGTTTTGGCAACCAATGGATACGTTAAGAGAGAAGATTGAATTAGAAGCATTGATAAAAAATGGCAATGCCCCTTGGATATTTTAACTTCTATAGATCGTGAATGGAGCCGTTGGTTCCAAGTTTTGGGAGCGCCTTTGCAGAGTTTGGAACTTTAAACTCTAAAATCAAAGGGCCTTTATCCCAATTTTTCACTAACACTAAGTTTTTCTCTAAATCTTGTAAATTATCAAAACTAATACTTGAGATTCCAAAAGCTTGGGCAACTTGGACAAAATCTGGACAACTATAATCCTCTCTAGTAGCAACGAATCTGCCATCCAAATTTCCTTCTTGAAATTGTGCAACCATTCCATGTTGATTATTGTTTATAATGCATATTTTCAACGGAAGGTTATAGTGCTTAACAGTTTGAAGCTCAGAAATACTTAACTGACTACACCCATCACCAGAGATAATTGTCCAGCTTGAATTTGAATCAACCGAGGCACCAATTCCTGCAGGCAGAGCGAAACCCATAGAACCTAATCCCCCAGATGTCAAAAAGCGTTGACCAGGTTTTAACGCTATCGATTGAGCAGCCCACATTTGGTGTTGTCCAACATCTACAAAATAACCACGAGAATTAACAGAAATATCACCAATCCAACGCATAATATCGTCTGGATTAAATCCAACTTCCTTTGCCTGCTCATTCTTTTGTGGAGACGCAATTTTTAACATCTGAATTTCTCTGTGCCATTCTGTAAAATCTTTGAAGTAGTCATCATCATCAATTAGGTCCTTGAAGAAATCCTTCAGATTTATATTCATTTTTGTACTTGCATTTACTCGGCCTTTTAATTCTATTGGATCAATATCAACTCTAAAAATTCTTTTGTCCTTAGTAAATGATTTCACATCAAAACCTGTCTGCCTTATATCAAGTCTTGTTCCTAAAGCAATTAACAAGTCACACCTAGCCAGTGCTTGATTAGCCCACCTATTTCCGTAGGAGCCAATCATCCCAACTCGATACTCATTAGTTGAATCTAAAGCGTCTACACCCATCAGTGAATAGACACAAGGGATTTTAAGCTTGTGTGTTATTAGTCTTATTTGCTCAGATTGTCCAGCGATTCGAATTCCTCCTCCGAGTAAAATCAAGGGTCTTTGTGATATTTCTATCTCAGACACCAAGTCTTTTGCAGCTGAGTTAGGATTTTGCATGTTGGGAGTTGGTGAATCAAAAAGTAGAGGTGGTAAGTCAGATTTTTCTTGCTGCACATCAATTGGTATGTCAAGCAAAACGGGTCCGGGCCGGCCTTCCAAAGCAATAGCCCATATCTCATTTAATTCTTCAAATAGATTGTGGTTAGAGTTAATTCTTATTGATTTTTTAGTTATGCCTTTAACCATGTTTACTATATCTAGTTCTTGGAATCCATTCTGCCTTTGTTTCTTAAATTTCTTTAGTTCTAATTGATTCACTTGGCCCGTGATAAATACAGTAGGAATGGAATCAAAATATGAGGATGCGATACTCGTTATTAGATTAGTTGCTCCTGGTCCACTCGTTGCCATAGCAACATTTGGTATACCAGATACTCTGGTGGCTCCCTCTGCGGCAAATCCCGCTGATTGTTCATGTCTAACATTGACCAGTTTTATACTTTTTGTTTTAGAAATTGCATCGGCCATAAAAGCTATCATGCCACCAGAAAGCAAAAATACAGTTTTAACATCTTTTTTGGCCAGAAAAAACGCGATCAAATCAGCCTTAGTAAAATCTTTTTCCTGGATTATCATATATATATAGTACTAGCGTAATCAGTAAAAGCCATTATAAGTCAGGTTAATATATTTAATCATACAGCTCAGTTTTGCGCGTCTTGATCAAAGCCGCAAATAATTTGTAAATAAGAAACGGAGTTATTCTTCTATTCTTCCTCAAATCTTTGTATGCAATCCAGGCTGCGAATGGATTATAGATATTTACGATATGCTGATTACTAGAAGTTATAACGTAAAATTTCAAAAACAAGTGGCTGATCCTTGAAAATAGAATTTTTTGTTTGGAATGTATGTGTAAATTATGAATCACTTCTGAGATATTAGAGCCACTACCTACTAATATTCTATTCTCAAAAGTAAAACTTAGCTGTGATGAATTCAAAGTAGGCGCAAAATGGTTTTTATATCTTTTTATCCATCCAAGACTATTTCTAGGATCAGACCCAGTCAACCATACTCCAATTGCAGCTGGGTCAAAAATTCCACAAAACTCCTTTACCTTATTATCATTAGCAACATCCCTGGGTTCATTGAAATGATTAGAATTTAACCAATCCAAATTGTAACTTGGAAGTAACAAAACTTTTTTAGGATAGAGTTTTGAAATATTATTCAAAATGTACATATCATTTGTCAAAGAATTTTTATTTATTTGATTAAAAATCTCATTCACTAGCCAACTAGTTTCAACAGGAGAAGGCGAAAAAAATATAGCGCCCGAGTCCATATAGTGATTATGTCTCAACCAAGCCAGAGTCTCAATCTGATCAAATTTTTTCCAAGGAAATGTACCTAATAACAGATTATCTGATTCGAGATGCAAAAATTTTTGATTTAAATTAGCTTGATGCCATTGATTAAGCGCAATAAATCTTTCAATTGTGTATTTCCAAAAACCTCCTCGAAAATCTTTATCATAATAGAGGTTTATTAAATATTTATTTACCACATTATTTCTTTCAAAAAAGAATGCATCACAATTCAGTCGTTTTATAGTTCGAGAGTGACTTAAATTGTCAACAATCACAGATATTTTTATTTCAGGGAATAACCTTTGAAGATATTTAATATTAGTCCAAAGATGCTTTGCTTTATAGTTTCCCAAATGAACAAATACGATTTGCATATCTAACCCGTAGTAATTCTAATTTTTCGATTCAATTCTCTTGAAAACATTATTTTTGCCTATTTAATGAGCCTAAATTTGACCTTAAGTTACTTAAAACTTTATCTAACGTCGGGGCTCTTTTTAGAAAGGGTTCAGAGGAATACTTTTCCCATAGTTTTTTTGAATCATTTACTTGCTTCACTCTGTCAATAAAAAAATCTAAATTTTTAAAATTTGCTAAATTAATTAATGAATTTTGATTAATGTATTCAGAGGAGTCTAAACCCCAATATAGTGGCACTGCACCGGTAGCCCAAGCTTCTGGTGCTTTTTCCGTAACGTAACCAGGGTAAAAATCATTCTCAAAAGCCAAAACAAATCGATATTTCTTACCGATCTCAAATTTTGAAATTGTCTTTTTTGTATTACTAGATCGAGAGACTGCGCCAAATACATCAACCTTTCCAATCTTTGAAAGGGCAGAAATCGCATGCATTCTCAATGGGTAAGCTTTTCCAATGAATGCTGCACAAAATTTATCCCGTTTGTCGTATTGACCTTTTGTATCTCTAGCAGTGATTAAATCTTTTATAGATATCTCTTTACCAAGATAAGGTGAGATTTTTGGAAATAGTAAATCTGTACTTGTAATCCACCACAAAGGCAAATAAGAATTTCTGCCAGCGAATGAATGAAGATCATAACTCAAGTATGCATTCCAATTACCCTCAGGTGGTCGAACATTTTCTAAAGCACAAAATACACTATATTTGGAATTTTTTTCTGGTTGTTGATTAACACTAAATTTAGGATTATTAAAATTAATACCACCGGGAAGATTTGACTTTAAAAAACGATAAGCTCTAGTACTAAGATCCGGGGTAGTTTTACCATCATAAAAAGATTCGATCTGAACGTCTACATATGGCTTATCTGATTCTTCAACCACAACTTTTCTACAAAAAGCTTTTTCGAATAACTTTTGGAAGAATTCTCTTTCTACCTCTGAAACTTCGTGCCCCCAATTTTTAAACCTAATAGAAATGGGGGAAATTTCATAACTCACAGTTTAGTTATCCTTCCATGCAGTGAATTCATAATTTGTATGTCTAATCGATCCTTTCTGGACCCAGACTTTAATCTGAAATGATAATTTTCATTAAGAACTTTTGAAGGTACGGAACTAACTTGGGCCATAGAATCTATATTAACCAATGGTGTCCCTAAGGGGTGGATTCCAATCGATTGAAGCAAGTTACCCATTTCTACATCTTCAATTATATCAGGGCGCCATGCCTTTCTGTTAATCAAAATTTTTTTAGCTACATCACGAGAAATTAATCTGTTCGATCCTGAAATAAATTTAGCCCCAGCCCAAGGCAATGATCCATAATACAAATTATATTTAGGTAATTTTGATAAATATTTTATTAAGATATCAAAACGTATATATGAAGAAGTAGTAGTTATTAAGATATAATCCTTATCAGTTTCATTAATAAAATAATTTAAGATAACTAAAAGTTTCCATCTTAGTGTTATATAAAAATCTGGCATTTGAATTTTTAAATCTGCCGCTTTAGAATCTTTTTTAATGATTTGATATTTAGGAAGATAGTTCATAAAAGGAAAAAAAATAATTCTTTCAAATAGGCCTAATAATTTCGAGGTATAACCATGTTTTAATCGAATGTACTCACGAAAATTATCGAACAATTTTCCAATACTCCCATACATATTCCCGTGTGCATAAAAAATTTCGGTACCTAAACTATATTTAGCTTGTGCCCAGGTTTTCTCTTGACCCAACGACCTTATTTCAAAATATGGATTTCGTTGTGTGGTTAGAATTACACAGATTAATTGACTTTTCTTTACCATACTTAATCGTAATCACTTGACTATACCTTAGCAAGCATAAGCCAATAAAAGGTTAATCAATGTCCTGCAAGATACTGATCTTTAAAGATTAACTATCTAAAGAAATTCAAGATTTGTGGTCTATTGAGTAAAAAACCTAGTAAGAGAATCTGTCCTGCAATTAGTGTAAATAATGCATACCTAGCATCGGGAATTGGAGCAAAAATAAATAAAATAAATGAAAGCGATAGTGATAGAAATAGAGTAAAACTTTTGCTATTGGCCTGAAGAATCAGAACGCAAGCAATAATTAATGTCCACAAACCAACCCAAGCAAGAATTCCATTAAAATAGTTATAAGCGCGCATTAAATTTCTGGCAAAATCTGAAACCAAAGAGAATTTGTGATCAATACCAATATTATTAGGTTCAATATTGCTGTGAATGAATGGTGGATTAGGTAATCCATCAATTGGAATAGGTAAAAGATAGCTATTTCTGTAAAAGTGAGTTTTTAGAATAAAAATCGGTTCATTCCTCAAGAGACTAAACCAAGCGGATGGGATAAAGTCTAATTCCTCAAATGACTTAGTCTTCGCGATTTCTGCTGAGTTTAAAAAATTACAAGCATAATCGGATGCCCACAACTCTATTGTGCCAATATTGTTAAGGTCTTTGCTAACAAACTTTTTATCCTTATATTTGCTAAGATAACAAGAAATATCATTAACCATCCATTCTTGTGATTTTACTTTATTTATTGGAGATATTGAGTTTAGTATTAAAGCTGTAAATGTAATTGTTAGAAGGCTCAATCCAATTGTATAGGCAAAAGTTTTTAAATACTTCTTTGATCTATTAAAAATTAAAAAAAAGAGATATGCAAAAAATATAGTAGGTAATCCATTTGGGCGAAAAGTGATAAAAATTGATCCGAGTACAAGGTTATATTTTGTTGCAGCTTTTAAAAAATTATTTTCATTAATTTTCTTATTAAATAATGATGCAATCAATAGGAGGCCTGATGTGGATGGTATATCGTGCCAAAGAGTTAGTCCCATTCCCCATACTAAAGGAGTTAAGCACACTAATGTCGAAACTTTTGCAGCTAAAATATCTTCAAAAAATGAGTATGTGAAAATTACGACTGCATAAACAAGAATGATTGAAGAAAGTAATGTTACAAATTGCGGATAGGTACCATCCCATGACACATATCTCACAAACAATGCCCACTGAACAGTATGAGTATTCGAGATCAACCCATTTCTAACGGAATTTAGCACCTCAAATGAATCTTTTGAAAACAGTCCCGGATAAAAAATTATCCAAATTAGAATTTGTATAGAAATACATCGCAACAATGTTTGCTCTAGTTTACAGTTTAAAAAAAATTTGATCATTTAAATAATCTATAGAATAATCTAAAACTCACCATATAATAAACAATCTTGATTCCATCAATCATAGTGATCGACTTACCTTCAAGTCTAGTTCTAGGTTTATATGACACTTCTACTTCCCTAGCCTTGAATTTTTGCCGCCATATTTGCATAGGAATTTCAACGTCTATTCCAAAGCCACTATATTTGAAAGATAATGATTGATAAAAATCTGTCGGTGCTAGTTTTAAGCAACACATAACATCTGTAATGACAAAATTGTATAAGAGGCCAAATAAATTTGATAGAAAACTATTTCCTTTACTATATCGCCACGAATATGATGAGTGTGTAAAAAATCGTCTATAACTCAAAATAAAGTCACAATCATCATTTATAACATATTCCCACATCTTATTTACATCTTGAATGCTATATTCCAAATCTGAATCAAAAATTATTGCATGCGAAGTAGTTAATTCCTTTGTACCAGCTTCTATTGCACTTGTTTTACCCCCATTTTTCTTATGAATTATTAAATGAGGAAGCTTTAAACTCTTACTTAAAGTATCTAATAATTCGCGAGAATTATCAGTGCTACCATCATTTACAAAAATACAGAATGATAGTATGTTAGTGTTAAGTGTATTTAAGTGATCAATTAACGCAACTAAGTTATTTTCCTCATTATATACAGGAATTATTGCTGAAAGAGTTTTCATTATTAAATACTATAATATTTTCAATCATATTGTGCATAGACAACTCAAACTCAATCTAATTTTTGTGCATTTAAGCATGATGCCATAAATTGGGCGTTAGGATATAGTTGTTATGGAAATGTCTAATTCTCACCTAGAATTATCTAATGGGAGATATATTGGGTTTTAGCTCTAAAAATTTATTGGATCAAGAAAAACAACTCAAGGCTCAAAAGTTAGATCTATTGGATTTGATTGATATAGGTCAAATCGCCCTTGAAATTGGACTAGCGAGAAAATTGCCTATTACGGTTGAAGTGAGAATGGGCAATTGGATTGTGTATCATGCATCTTTACCTGGTTCAACAAGTGAGAATCAATCATGGATAGATAGAAAAGCAAGAGTTGTATTACTCAAACACCACTCAACTTTATATGAGCGAGTTAGTGCTGAAGAAAGAGGTGTTGATTGGCATAAAGAGAATAATTTATTAGATGAGACCCATGCAATTCATGGTGGTGGATTGCCGTTAATTACTAAAGGTGATGGCTTTGTTGGAGTTTTGTTAATTAGTGGATTACCCCAGGTAGAGGATCATTTATTAGGGGTTGAGGTATTAACTGAGTTTTTAGCTCGCAAAGGCGAAATACTTTGAGCAATCAGGTTTGGGTATGTGGTGAGGTATTAATTGATTTAATTCCAGATGGCACAGAGCGCAAGGCGGTTGTTGGTGGTGGGCCGGCTAATACTGCAAAGGCATTAGCAAAGCTTGGGATAGATACTCAATTTATCGATGGCATCTCAACTGATAAGTATGGCCAAATGGCATTAAAACAATTACATAAAGATGGAGTGCGACTTGATTTTGTTAAGTTTTCAGATAAGCCAACCTGTTTAGCGATTGTTTCCTTAAACAAACAAGGAGCTGCCTCCTATGAGTTTGTAATAGAAGGAACAGCCACCTTTGATTTTTCTCCCCTCTGGCTGCCAGATCCTGCTGCAAATAAACCAGCCCTATTACATATTGGCACATTAGTCACTGCAATAGAGCCAGCAGCCTCTGTTTTATTTGAGTGGGCAAAACAGGTAGCAAAGGTGTCACCTGTTGTATTTGATCCCAATATAAGGCCAGCGGTAATGAGTGATCGGACTGAGTATGTAAAGCAGGTAGAAAGATGGGTTTCAATCTCATCTGCGGTTAAGGTAAGTGATGATGATATTTACTGGTTATACCCAGGTATTGAGTTAGATCAGGTAGCAAATAAATGGCTTTCAATGGGGCCAGAGTTAGTTGTAGTTACATTTGGTGATAAAGGCTTAACTGGATATCGAAAAAATGAAAAGGTTGCAGTAGATGCTAAGAAAGTAGTTGTGGCAGATACGGTTGGGGCAGGAGATACAGTGGGCGCGATATTAGTTGAGGCGATTAATGAGGATGGCTTAGATAAGTTAACGGAAAAAAGATTATCTGTGATGCTAGATCGGGCGGCAAAGGCAGCTGCGATTACAGTCTCTAGAACAGGCGCCTTGCCACCATCAAAAGATGAGATTTAACGTAAGTAAGTAGATGCTAAATATTGATGGTGATCAAATCTCAATTGCAATTGATTTAGATCAGGGAGCTCGCCTAGCTTCATTGCAGTGGCGGGATATGCAATTTGTTACCCCATTTAATGGTGATATCAAGGGTTGGGGTTGGTATGCGATGGCGCCATGGGCTGGCAGAGTAAAAGATGGTGTAATCAAAGATAGTAAGGGAAATACTTTTCAACTGCCCACAACTTATGATCATCCAAACGCTATTCATGGTTACGGCTTTTACTCATCCTGGCAGGATTTAGGAGATGGCAGACAATTATTAGAGTTTCCATCCCCCTATCAAGGCGCCTCTGTTATCCAACACTTTGAGATATTAGATGATGGCCTTAGATGGTCACTTGAGTATGAGGCAAAAGGTTGTGATCTACCATTTTCATTAGGTTTTCATCCTTGGATTGCCAGAGATATTGGCAAAGGCGATACTGCGCAGTTAGATTTTAAAGCTAATAAAATGTTACTTAGAGATAGTAATTTTGTGCCAACTGGTGAGTATGCACCACAACCTGCTGGTCCGTGGGATGACACCTTTACTGGGGTAATTGGCACGCCACAAATTACCTGGCCAGGAGCTGCTACCTTAAAGATTGAATCAGATGCACCATATTGGACTGTTTACGATATGCATGAGGATGGCATCTGTGTTGAGCCAGTTACTGCACCCCCGAACTCACAATTACTTGGAATTGCCGGGGATAATTACATAGAGGCGTTATTTGTATTTGGTGAGGATTTTTAGGCTTTTAACTTATATAAAATATCCATACCAGATTGTGTAAAACCTAAGCTTTGATAGAGATTTAATGCTGCTTTATTATCAAAATCAACATATAACATCGCATCACTTAATCCTTGATACTTTAAGTAATTAAGTGCGGTAATTGTTAATACCTTACCAATACCACGGCCGGCATACGCTTGATCTACTGCGGTTATATAGATCTCACCAATTGCTGGGTGAGCATGGCTTTCTTCATCTCCCTCATGTTGGTGAGTGTGAGAGCCATGAATCTTAGTCCAGGTTGAGCCAATTATTTTGTGATTAACTTCCGCTAAAAAAAAGCCCTGCTCATCAAACCACTCCTCACCCAGCCTGATATTTAAATCAGTTAACTGCCAATTGCCCTGCTCAGGGTGTTCTTTAAACACCTTGTTATTTAAAGATAACCAGGCATCACTATCGATGCCAGGTAAAAAGCTTCGAATAACAATATCTTGATCAATCTCTTTCTTATTTACCTTTGGTAATTGCTGGATATCGGTAAGTGGTTTGCTCATCTGTAAAACTGTTCTAATCTTTTCAAAGCCAAAGGAGGTTGCAAGGGCGTGTGCGGCTGGCTGATCACCATGCACCCATAGCCGTAACTCTTTGCCACAAATCTCAATTGCCTTACTTAATAATTGTCTGCCAACTCCTGCGCCTCGAAACTTTGGATCAACTACCAACTCAACTGAGGGACCGGCAACTAGATCGGTTTGATCTAGGTGGGCGTATCCAATTACTTGATCTTTTTCTTCCACTAAAAGGTGAGAATCTGCCTTATCCCCGCCATGGCGAAGATGTAGCAGGATGTGCTCTGCAATCGGGGGTGTGTTATCAAAGGCGGTTGTATCGGTAATTAACTTTAAGACCGCTTCTTGTTGGGTGCTGGTAAGTTTTGGAAGATGTAGCAAGGGGTAATTTAACTGGCTTATCTTAGATTACATTAACTGGGGTTTGGGAACCATTTTGAGTAAAGCGATATCCAACATTGCGCACTGTATCAATTACTGATTCAAACTCAGGCCCTAGCTTTGATCGAAGCCGTCTAATATGAACATCAACTGTTCTGGTACCGCCAAAGTAATCATAACCCCAGATCTCTTGTAATAATTGAGATCTAGAAAATACTCTCCCTGGATGCTGGGCAAGATATTTTAAGAGCTCAAACTCTTTAAATGTTAGATCAAGAGTTCGCCCCTTTATCTTGGCAGTATAGGAATCCTCATCAATTACCACCTCACCACTTCTGATCTCTTTTAATGATGGATTTTTTGCTAATTGAGTAATTGCGTCTTTGCCAATCACAATTCTAATTCGAGCATCCACTTCGGCTGGTCCTGCCGTGTCTAACATAACATCGGCAATCTGCCAATCAGCATTTATTGCTGAGAGTCCACCCTCTGTTGTAATAACTACAATCGGAGTGGAAACACCAGTGCTAGTAATTAACTTAGTAAAGGCCTTGGTATTTGGTAGATCACGCCGGGCGTCAACAAAAATACAATCGGCAATTGGTGCGTCAATTAATACTGAGACCTCAGCTGGCAAGATGCGAACATCATGCTGAAGCAAACCAAGGGCAGGTAATACATCAGCACTTGCGCCAAGGGAGTTTGTCAGCATTAGAATTTTTGCCATAAGAGTGCTAAGAATACACTTATGGATTCACTCTCACTACTTACTTTTTTACTCCTTGGTGCAACTGTTATAGGCCTGTACTATCGAAAAAACACTGGGCTGATTAAGCGCAAAAAACGGCTCAAGCTTTCACCTAGTGAGTTTGGTGGGGCCTACGGTGAGCGGGCAACGATTGTGCAATTTTCCACCACCTTCTGCTCCTCCTGCCGGGCAGCAAAGGCGTTAATTAAAGATGTGGTGAAAGATGAAGCAGATATTTCCTATTATGAAGTAGATGCAGAGAGTAATTTAGAATTAGTAAGAAAGGTTGATGTCAGATCAACGCCAACTACGCTTTTTTTAGATAGATCGGGCTTTGAGATTGCCCGGGCCACTGGAAAACCTAAACGTGATCAACTTATCAAGGTGGTGGCATCTCTTTAAGTATATATGGGCTTAGGTATTGCAAAATACTTGCAGGAAGTATTCTCGACTCCAGTATAAAATTTGACCTATGTTCTCCATACAACCAGTATTTTTCACTAAGCGCCGCGTAATTGATTACGCCCGCGCTAAGGGTTGCATGTGTTGGGTATTAATTTAAATAGCTTTATTTTTTAAATTTAAAACCCCCAACTATTTTTCAAGGAGAAGTAAATGTCAAATGTAAGTCTAAAAGAAAAAACACCTGTATTTATTGATGCAAGAGGTCCAAGATACTCAGCAGCCGTCACTACAACAGTATTAGCTCTTGCCTTAATTACTGAATCTAATTACCTAATTGGATTTCAATTTGCCGTATTTTTATCTGCTGTGCTCTTTGGACTTAGAAGATCAATCTATGGCCTTTTATATCGCAATCTAATTCAACCCCGTCTTTCTGGCCCGATCCCAAGTGAGAATGAGGCAGCACCTAGATTTGCCCAATTAATTGGTGCACTCTTTGCATTTGTGGCACTGCTTGGTGGAGTTACTGGAAATACTGCCATATTTCTAACTGCCACAAGTTTTGCATTAGTTGCTGCCTTTTTAAATGCCGCCTTTGGCTTTTGCTTAGGTTGCCAGATGTATTTACTGATAGTTAGATTTAGATCTAACTTTTCTCGCTCATAAACACAGTTACTTTTAGTAATTAGAAGGTAGCCATTAGACTTATCACTATGGCTACCAAACATGAGCTTCATCAAAAGGGATTACGGCTTACCCCACAACGGGAGTTAGTACTGGCTGCAGTTAGATCTCTAGGTCATGCAACACCGGAGGAGGTAGCGGAGAAGGTAAGACAGACTCACCCTGGAATTAATCTTTCAACTGTTTATCGCAATCTAGAAACATTAGAAAATGTTGGCTTAGTACTTCATACCCACTTAGGTCATGGCGGAGCTACCTATCACGCCGCAGAAGAGCTGACCCATCTGCATTTAGTATGTTCTGATTGTGGTGATATTGGGGATGCCCCAATTGAAACAGCTGCAAATTTTGTAAACACATTAAGTGATGATTTTGGTTTTAAAACCGATGTTACCCATTTTGCTATTTATGGTCTTTGTGCAAAGTGCGCCGCTAAAGCTGACAAACGTAAGTAATAAAAATGAGTGCGGTATTAGTTGAGGCAGGTCCTGATCAGGGTGCTATCTGGCACTTTGGTGAGCCAAATAAGGAGCAAGAAGAGTTAGTAAGTGGCAATGGTTGGGCAGATCTATCCCATAGAGGGGTTCTCTCAATTACTGGCAAAGATCGACTTACCTGGCTACATGCGTTAACAACTCAACATTTAGAGAAGTTAACTCCAGGTGATTGGAAAGAGGCATTAATCCTTGATGCCCAAGGTCATATTGTTGAGCAATTATTTTTAGTAGATGATGGCAGCACAACCTGGATACACACTGAAGCGCAAAGAGTTCAGACCTTAATTGAGTATTTAGAGAAAATGAAATTTATGTTGGATGTAGATGTTAAAGATCAATCTAATGATTACGCAGTGTTAAGAGCTGCAGGTGGAGCAGATAAAATTGGTGGTCCTTATGCATTGGTACCAAGGTCAGAGCTAGCTGAGACCATAACGGCATTTAATAAAGCACATACTCAGGTTGGCATTTGGGCACTTGAGGCGTTTAGGGTTTTTCAAGGCAGAGCTAGATTATTATTTGAGGTAGATCATAAATCTATTCCAAATGAATTAGGGTTTTTAAATAAGGCAGTTCATATGCAAAAGGGTTGTTATCGGGGGCAGGAGACTGTTGCTAAGGTATTTAATTTAGGTCAGCCGCCAAGAAAATTAGTTCTTCTCCACCTTGATGGCTCAATGGTGGTTATGCCTGAAAATGGTGCAAAGCTTTTTCACAACGAGAAAGAGGTTGGCTACATCGGAACTATCGCCCGCCACTATGAGTTAGGTCCAATTGCACTAGCGGTAATTAAGCGAAATACCCCACCAGATGCGGTATTAATTGCAGATGGAGTTAGTGCAACAATGGAGGAGTTATTACCAAAATAGGGTTTAGGCTTACCTAATGGAGATTTTTACAACTATCCTATTAATCCTTATCTCCCTTACCTTTTCAATTTATTTAATTGCCAAGGGTATTAATCTTAGTAAGAAAAGTATTGATGAGTTAAAGAATGGCCAGAATTAATGGCATTTACCATCCCAGAGAATTTACATCCAGATTTAATGCCACTTGCGTGGCTAGTTGGAACCTGGCGTGGAAAGGGCCGGGGTGAGTATCCAAATGTGCCCAGCTTTCAATTTGCCCAAGAGGTTTCATTTAATCATGATGGCCGCCCCTTTTTAAATTACTTCTCTCGCTCTTGGATCATCGATGAAAATAACGAAATCATCAGACCAGCTGCCTCTGAGGTTGGCTTTTGGCGAGTAAAAGAAAATAATGTTTTGGAGGTAATTCTGGCTCACAACACCGGAATTGCTGAAGGCTGGGTTGGAATTGTAAAGGGGGCCAAGATACAACTTGAGATGGATCAAGGTTACTCATCCCCATCTGCCAAAATTGTTACCGCAGGCTCTAGATTGTATGGCTTGGTGGAGGGTGAACTTTTTACCTCATATGATATGGCAGCAGAGGGGCAAACTTTGCAAGCACACCTTTGGTCATCTCTTGAGCGGCAAAAAGACAACTAAGATCTGGTTCGCCATATCTATTACTAGAGTTTCTTCTTGCATTAAGTGAGTAAGTTGGATTTGAGGTAGGACCATTGATACACCACATGAAAGCACTAGAGTTCATTGTGGCAAAGGAAGTTTTGGACATTTAATTCGTCATACTTAAGAAAGACTCTAAATTGCCACGATAATCCTTACCCTTTAAAGTTTAATATCTGGGTAATTTGAGAGCTTTCCCTTGATAGGTTTGACATAATTTTTTAAGTATCCACTTATAGAATCTGATACAGTTTCATCTTAATCTAATTTTGACTCCAAATGTCCGATTTGTCCTATCTTCACTACAAACAACCATATAATCCGTAGAGGTGAGTAGAGGCAGCGACGGCTGGCTTGAGCACCACAAAACCGGTAAAGCAAGGGGCAAAGCAAAATGGCATTTAAGGCCAAGACATCCAAAGCAGTTGAGGGATCAAATCCTGCTTCCTGGAGTGTTGCTCAATTTTC
>Ga0315906_10005742_pt1 | contig 15512 bp, 25 predicted proteins | sample LakEriMetagenome_4_FD_203526 | JGI IMG/M metagenome (GOLD analysis project Ga0315906, IMG submission 203526) | Freshwater fungal communities from buoy surface, Lake Erie, Ohio, United States - Buoy 2 MA122 | ecosystem: Environmental > Aquatic > Freshwater > Lake > Lake biofilm | place: USA...
CTCCCAATTGAGCCATTTCAATTTGTTTCATTCCTGATAGTGCCTAGCCGAGCCATTTTCAGGGAAAATCTTCCCAATGGGGGTCGTGGGTTTCCTCGCGTCTCTCAAAAAAGACCCGGGGGCTATGCGATCTCGCTTTCCGCTGTTACATCGATGACAAGCCGCAATCATATTGTCTTCAGAACTGATTCCACCTTTACTGATTGGAATTATATGATCGACTGTATTGGCTTCTTGTCCGCAGTAGTAGCAGATATATCCATCGCGTATCAAGACCTTCTCTCTCATTACTTTGTAATGGGTCTTGTCATATTCTCTAGCCATTAGATTGGGAATATCTCAATCGTATCTACTGAATCATCTATCGTCTTTGGATGTTCTTTAGCGCAGTTACCGCAGCTCTTACACATCTAATGCCATCCTTTACGATTAAAGTGTTTAAGCGCTTTACAAGCTGAACCATCGTATCTGTGTTTAAGGTAGCGATAATGCCAATCAATTTGCTTCTTAACTTCCATACCCTTCACCTTGATATTCCGCATTTGTGCTAATCCATAATGCGAACCATTTTGGGCGAGCGGATTGAACCGCGACTCAAGCCATATTAACCGCACCCAGCAAGCCCCCTCATCAACTGTCTTGAGATAATCCATAGCCATCATCACATAAGTCTCTTGAGTGGATGTTAAAGATAAAGCATTTGTGGTAGTTGTATTTATTGGATTTAGTGCGAGGCCTAGCACAAGTGATAGGCAAAGGCGTCGCCAAACACTTGGGCGACGCGTTGCCATCAGGCCGCGCCTTCGCGCTAGTGTAATGGGCTTGTCAAGTAACATTACTAAAAGTCCTGTTCAGACGGCGTTTCTAGCTCTAATAGTTTACTCGTTTCAATGGTCTTTCCAATTATGGCTTCTTTCAATTTATCTCGGCCATCAGCTTGAAATTTGGTTATTAAATACGGATCAGCAGTGCTACCAACTAACCAATCAATCGGCTCACCATTCCAATCAATAACTAAATCATCAACATATTTGAAGAATTTATCCAATATCCGATCTACTGACGATTCCCTCACCGATTCGACTATCTCATCCGGGCAATTCATTTTTACCCAATCAATCCATTTACGATCGTTGATAATCTGCCACTTAAACTTTGGCTTACTAGTTGAGACATAAGCAATCGTCTCACCATCCAATTCAGCCTTCACCCTATCTGCTCCAATGCCATCCATCTCACTTTGGAGCTCTTGGCGTAGCTGGTCTTTAACTCGCTTTGCTTCGTCGGCTATTAGGCTGACTGCCGCCAGCTTCAGACTCGTCTCCTTGATTCCCATTTCTTCTCCTCTCCCGATAAAGCCTCATCTCTAAGGACTCAACTGTTATGCCGCAATCCCTAGCGATGAACTCCATACTAAATCCCCAGTCGATTAACTGGTGGATATATTTGAGGCTAACTGGCCTCTTTACTTCTTTCCTGCCCATCCGTCTCCCTTAAATATGACTCCCGGGCTTGAGAATTGCTTCTCCATTGGAACTTGACAAGGTTGACACCATATTGAGTGATTGGAATAGACGCTGAAGCTTTGCTCGACTGTGATCTGACATTGGGGACATCGAAACTCATAGGTCGGCATTTTGTGTCCAATCCTTATGGCCGTTGAACATCTTGACCTGTATTTTCTCAAGTCCAGCAGCTATTCGACAAATACGACATCTAGCCGCTTTCATCTTCCAGTTGCCACACTCTTTACAGCGTTCAATATCATCCTCTTTGGCGCTCACTCGCTCGGTTGGATAAATAATCCTTTGCTCAAAACATCCCTGACACTCCACTAACCACACTTCGCCGGGAGCTTCAGGAATGTCCGGACATTCGTAGGTCTTGATTAGCCTATGAGCTCTGACCCCTTTACAGCTTCCACACTTAAAAGGATGAACGTCAAAAATCATCTATACAATCCTCACAGTAAAGTCCCGACTGCCTATCCACATTGAAACTCCGATAAAACATAATCGCAAGCTTTGGCGAAGCTTCTCTGTGGCATTTAATACACTTCACTTCTTAAACACCCATTTTCCGGACTCATCTATCTTCATCCATTTAGCCGGGCATTGAGCGTCTCGATCTCGAGATGGACAGACCCAGCCTCGATAATCTTTGCCGTCTTTAGTTCCATTCTTAAGCACCATAGCACCGTGGTTACAGATTGGAACTTCGTCAGCTATCTCAGCTCCTAAGGTTTCGATTAGGTGATCAATGTTATGGACTATTGGCTCCGGGTCGTCCGGCCGTTGTTCTTTAATGAATTCTGCCAACTTTGGATTTGTTGTTTGTATTGGCTTATTGTGACTCTGGAAGGGTTTAGACCCACTCGGCTTTGCCAAGTAGCCAGCAAGGTTGAGAGCTCTTGAGAGGCTACCGCTCTCCGCAAGTTCCAGCGCGTATTGTTTAGATTTGACTTCGGATGAAAGACCCGTCGTCCAAGGATTACCATCAACTTCAGTTCTAAATATTTCAGTTTTGACAATATAGACATCACAATCCTTTGTTAGTGACTCAGCGAGGACGTGAGTCTTGATCCGATAATCGGGATTCTCAGCAATAAATTGCTTGAAGCGTTCCCATACTCCAACATAATCATCTAGGTAATTCGACATTTAAATTCTCCCTTTTAGCTACTTCTCCTAGACCATCTAAGAGCTGTTCTTTTAATGAATAAAACGAACCATCCGGCCAGTTCTGTAAATCAGCGGCGCACTCTAAACAATAAAAGCGCACTTGGTTAGATCGCATTGGAGAAGCTGATACGCATTTCCAATAAGCCATCTTCATAGCATTTGGATTCCATTGGTTCTTATGAGAACCCCAACGTTGCTTACAGTAATCGCACCATTGGTCTTTATTAGTATTACGCAGAAGGGTCAAAGTCATCCCAATCTGTATGTCGGAGCTGACCCAAGATAGCGGAGTATCCAATGAGATCGACAATCGAATCTTCCCGCATTGGGCTTTCCACAAGTCTTGAAAGTTTGACCGCGATAAACACCAATGCCAGTTGAGATGGGTCTGTGAATCGAAGACCGAGAATTCGGCAGATGTCGTAAACGCGTAGTAAGTGGTGTCTCGGATCACCATACGCGAAGCCTCGCTCTCTGAGCGTTTCGCCAGCAATCTCAATCCACTCACTTAACGAGCGGTCGGCCAATTCGTCCATCCTTCAGCCCCCTTTCATAGCCTTTACGGAATGATTCATCTTGGCGCTGTTCGCTTTTGTATTGCTGATAAAGGATGAAAGCCAATAGGCCATAAATAACTAAATTACTTAACATCGGCGCTCACCCCATAGACATCGAGGAAATAAGCTGAGACTTCAGAATGTGCCAGCCTTCCTCGAAGCTGCTTCTTACCCATCTTCTCCCGGGCATATCGACGAATGATTGAACCTTTAACGTAATTAGTCCCATCTGTCCAAGCCCCGGCAGTAGCGTCGAATTTAATTACCAAGTCCGACATAAAACCTCCAAAATTGACGTAGGCAATTCAGCTACTTCAAGGTCGTTTTCTACTGTGTAAGTTGCTCCCGAAGGATGAATCGAAGGTGCGGCTACAACATAACCTTTGTATTTGATGTCAATACCTTCGCCTAATGAACCGCGATAAGTTAGGCCAGCGTCTTTGTAGTAAAGGTGATACCCGTCAGCTGTCTTAACTGTGTAGGTCGGTGTCCATTCAGGATTTAATCTACCGCCGTTGCGGAAATCAACATCGATAATGACTAACCCGGATTTAATCGCATTAATCCCGATGTTCATATTCTTGTCCATCTTTAGCCAAAATTCGACTAAATCTAGATCAGTAGTTGCGTCAAGATGACTGCGTTTGATTAAACCAAAGTGAGGTTCTTTGGCTTTAGGTAGGCAGGGTAATACCGCCCAACCCTTATCTATATAACTTTTAGCGGCATTTCTAACATCTGCCGTCTGCGTTTTTAACATATTGCTCCCTTGTAAACCCTAGGAAATTGGATTTACGGGATAATCGTATTTAATTAAATCGATTTAGACAAGAAGTAAGGTGGCGTGTCGGCAGTCTAGGAAGCCAACCTCTTTAGATTCTTGCTCTGACCCGGCGAAATCGGTCTTTGACGGAAGCACCTTAAAAAGCCATTCAGGGGCATTTATAGCCCCTAAGTCGAACTGGTAGATACCTTTTGGCGTTGAGTTGATATAAAGCGTCCTAGCGCCCGTTCTAGCCCTTATTTCGGCCAAGTAATCCCACTTCTTCTTCTCAATCATAAGTTTGTCATAGTGGGTTCGGCGGCATTTGAGCTCGATATAGGCGTCGTGGGTAACGCCGTCTACCCGGTCGGTCGCCGATAGTGGCGTCAAGTCCGGAAATTCGGCCTTAAGCGCCTCAAAGAGTTCGGCTTCTCGGAAGTAGATTAGACGTCTTCCTCGCCGTCTTCCCAACCTATTTTCTTGATTGGGTCGGCAGGATCGATAAACCAATCCGGCCAAGATTCGCGTTCCATAGCAAAAGCCAAAGCAAAATCGGCTTTCCATCCAGCCGCTAAAGCCGCGTCGTAAATTGCTTTAGATTCAATGAAACGTTGCTCAAGCTTTGTGGGAAAAGGATTGGCTACTGTGCGCGGTCTGCGAACTTTGCGCTTCTTTGGCGCTTTTTTAGCGACGCGTCTTCTTTGTGCCATTTGTAATCCTCTCCCTTAGAACTAACTCAAGGGTAGATTCTAACTTGTCAAGCCTCGAAATCAGCGGAAGGTTCTCGAGTTTTATTATGTATCGAAGTCCGGCGATTAGTAGGCCGATTGAGCCTAAAACCGAAGCTACGAAGGCCGCGACGTTACTTGCGTCCATACTGCGGAGAATTCTTATCCGCCCAGCGAACGGCTGGAGCTGTGATTGCGCCAATCAAGACCGCGTATTCGGGGGCGAAATCGAGAAGCAAAGAGACTCCCATAGTTACAGCTGAGGCGGCTACGGCTAAACAGTAATCCTTGAACGCTTCCTTGAACTGAGGACTTTTAATGCGAGCTATTAGGTCTTTCATTTATTTTTCCCTTCGAGGTCGAACCAACTTCGGTCTTGATCTCCCGATGGATTGAAACTTATATGGATGTGGGACTTGTGCGGATTGCTTCCGGTGTATTTACGCCAACGCCACCGGAGACGAGGGGAAGCAATACGGCCATCATAAATAACGTATTTGATTCGCTTGTCGCCTCGCTTCGCGCAAAGTCTAATTCGCTCGGCGAGTGAATGAGCTTCTTCTTTGTGAGCTTGAAGGTCGGAATCAACATCTATAGCTCTGACGATTCCATCAACCGGGATATGGTCTGAAACGCCTTTAGCGAGATGGCGACTATCAGCAATCCAACCATCGCTACGGCGATCGCGGCTCGGATAATCGTCATCTATTTGCTCTCGAAGTTGGACACCAGCTCGGCATAACTTAGCCAAGTAGTATTCTCGCTTCTTCTTCGCTTATTCCAAGGCGCTCTAATAAAGCTTCTCTAGCCGATTCTTTTGCTTTTTTCTCGGCTTGTGCGTTAGCAAAAGCAATTTGGTCTTTTTCATATTGCTCAAATTCGGCGTCAGTCATTTCGCGTTCAATTTCTTCGCCAGTCTCAAGATTCGCAATTTTAACGATTGGTTTACTCATTATTTAACCCCATATACATAGACAGTTCCACCAGTGAAGTTAGCGTTTAATCCCAAAAATGTAATGCTACTAATTGCCGCAGTCTGATTATAAAAACTGCTTAAAGGCAATATGTTGAAATTTGTTGTGGTTGTCGCATTAACTTGAATTGAAAAACCTTGTAACATTTTCCAAGTTGTTGTGTTCGCATAATCAGGAATTGTAAAATAACTTAAATTCGTTGCTACGCTGTTATCCTGAGCATTAGAAAATTCTAAATATGTTTGACCAAAACTTTGATTATTTTGCTGGGTATAGCCTAAAGCGGAATAACGAGTATTAGAATCTGAATTAAATCTACCGATTAGAGTATCGCCGTCGTGACTGGTCTTAAAACCTTGAACCACAACAAAAAGATTGTAATAGGTTGCTGGGATTGATGAAACAGTTGTGCTTGCGCCAGATAAGGCAGTTCCACCAGTATTTATTAAAGTCATTCCACCAGAAGCCGGAGTTGCCCATTCAGGCGCCGTAGCACCGGAATTAACAGTAAGAACCTGCCCGGCTGTGCCAATCGGTAATGAAGTATTGACGTTTGATGTTGCTGATCTATAAGCAATCGCGCCAGTTGTAGTTTGCGGATTGAGATTTTTTGTAGTTGTATCAATCGACGAGCCAAGTGTCCGAATGGCAGACGCGCCATCTTTGACGAGAGCTGTATCGTCCGGCGTTGTCCAGCCGTAATTTGTTGTCGTTGCCATTGTTCTCCTTTAAGCGACTATTGTAGCGTTAAGCCAATCTAGGGTTGGGGATATTGTCTGCCAAGTCTCGGTTGCCGGGACATTGTTCCAGCGGAAGGCTTGGAGAGAGTAAGCGATAGGTGAGACATTGAGAGTTAGTCTTAGGCGGTTGTAAGAAGCTGTCCAAGTCCATCCTTCGACGAATCCTTGGAAAGAGCCATCGACCATATTTGTAGGCAGGTTGGAGATGTTAAGCGGAAGTCCCATAAAGACATTAAGAAGCGCGTCTCGGTCGGCATTGTCAATTTCCAGGCTATGAACCTCAAAAGTAATTTGTTTTAGTAGATATTGAGGATAGGCTCGGATTTCAAGATAGAAGGCGGCTTGGCTGATAGCGTCAGACTGATTGCGAAGGGTAGTAACAATCGTTGAGGCTAGTTGGCCGTATTCGCTAATCGAGGCAAGGTCGGAATCTGTGACTGTTGAACTGCCAGTAGCTCCATAGCCAATCGTTATCGAGTTGCGAACGTCTCCGGCTCGCTTAATGATATTAAGACCCGTCCCGGTTGCGTGATTGCCGTCGAGATCGACATATCCGTTCACCGCTAGATATTCGCCTCTATGTGTGCTATCGGCGTAACCAATGCGACCTTGAGCGTCTTCGTAAATATAACCAAGGCCGGAAGTAGCCAATCGGCTAACTAAAGAATAAACATTTTCATTAAGGTTGGATTGCGAATGAAGCTCATAATCGCCCGGCTGGTCGATGTCGCCCAATCCGCTATTTTCCGCATTAGCCCAAGTAACAGTTGGGTCATAATCATTCCAAGTTACGCCAGCTGGAACTTCGTCCCAAGTGTCAAATAAAACTCCGGATAAAACTTCGTAAATCATATCGCCGTCTAGGTTATGACCTAGGTTGCCTTCGAATATGGCTCGAGCAAGACGAGCTAGTGAGCCGACTGCGAGAATGTTAATCCGTTGAGATAAGGCCGTAGATCCGCTATTGGCCACTTCGATTGATAGGTCGGCGATAAAGCCGCCGAATAATGAAACCCAGTTGCCGGAAGTGTCTTTGACTTCGATTGAGATTGGGTAATTAATCTCAAAGCTTACGTTGGCTTCATTTGTCTCTAAAAGTGAGATGTTCGCATAACCGGGTTGAGGCTGAGCATATATGTCGGTTCGGCCGCTGGTAATTGTCATCCCGGCTAAGGTGACCGAAGTAACAGTCAAGCCGTTTACTTTTACGCGATACTCAGGATTCCAAAGGGTCATACAGTTAGGGCGCTCAATCCACCAGCTGAACGACGTTCGACTGAATTTAATGCGTCCACAACAGCTCTAGTAAATCCAGTTTCATCGATAATACTTGGTGAATTAACATTGATGTAAACAGGTTGGGATGATCTTTGGTAGCCGCTTGAAGGACTGGATACAGTTAAAGCTCCAAAACCACCTTGAGGCGCCAAGTTAATCAAACCCGGAACGCTAGGGCTGGGCTGTTGCGGCATAAATTCAATTTTATTTACATTTGGCAAAAGAGGAATACTGTTATACAAATCAATCAATCCATTTATAGCAGACTTAGCACTTGCTACAAAAGACTTAATTTTATCGATTGCCGTCCCAATAATGTTTACTATTGTGCCAACTGTTTTACCAACTCCAACGATTGCGTTTACTAATGCGAACTCAAAAAGCGGAATTAGATAATCTTTAGTAAATTTCCACAAATCCATAATCGCTTCTCGATTATCCTCAAAAGCCTTTTTTATAGGCTCTAAAGCTCTATCTTTCGCCTCGACAAGCATTGGAATTAGACGATTTGTAATGTAGTCAATAAACGCGGTAACGGCTGGTAATAATGCCGCGCCAACAGATTCCTTAGTTTCATCAAAACCAATTTTGAGGCGTTGAATTTGACCTTCTAAGGTGTTCGCTTGCGTAGCGGCCGCACCACCAAAAGTCTGAGCTAATTGATTCATTGTGCCATCTAAACCAAGAGTTTTCATTTGAGCTGTTGATAGACCAATACCGAGTCGGCCTAAAGCTCCGGTATTCCCTTCGTACGCTTTACCTAATGCGTTTGATACGGCTTCAACGGATTTACCAGTAGCCGCGCTAATATCTAGGGCTAATTGAAGACTATCTTGGGCTTTGGTAAGTGATCCTGTTGCTGTGGCTAAACGTTGGAATGCTGGTCGAAGTTGATCGTCCGCAACGCCAAAACTTAGCGACATTTTTTCAATGTTTTTTTCTACCGCTCGAGTTTGCTCATCAGTTGCGCCAGTTACACTCTTAAGAGCTTTGGCGAGGCGGGCTTGAGCCGCTTCATCTTCTATGGCGGCTTTAACTCCATCAACAGCTAATTTGCCAGCATAAGCAACAGCCGCAACAGTAGCGGCGGCAAAAGCGGCGGCGGCAACTTTGCCAAACTTTTCTAACTTACCGCCGAATCCTTGGATTTCGTTGTCGGCTTGGCCTAAATTCTTTTTAAGGTTATCTATATCGGCGAGGATAGATAACTTGAGAGTTCTACTTCCGGCCATTAGTCATCCCACTTTTCAATAACTTGAGAAAACGAATTTTCCCATTTTTTAATAATGTCGGGTTGAACTCGACGCATAGTAGGCCATATAAAATAACCTTCGCTACCTTTTGATCCAAATTTAGGTGTTCGCGCTAAGAATTGTTTTAGATTATTAGAACCAAACTCAACACCAGCCAAAATCGCGTTAGTGGCTGGACGGCCTTCTCTTAATTGTGTAGTAGCTCCACCAGAAAATTTCTGACTAGCAAAACCAATTCCAAATTCGCCTACGACGCTGGATTTACTGATTTTAATACCATCTGCGATTCTAGTCGCTTGTCTTGGTCTTGGATAATTTCTAGCCGCTGACCTAATCTCGCCAACGACAAAATCTACAAGACCGCCAGTTACGCTTCGAGCTTGTTCTTTAGCCTCATCACCCATTTTACGGATGACACTAGCTATTTTTCTCAATTCACCTTTGTCATATTGAAATACGCGCTGGCTGTCATCGAACGTTGCCATTTTGCTCCTTCAATATCTCAATCGCCGTTAAAACATCTTCTCCGTCATCCCAATAAGCCATTGGAATCCCGGTTGCGATAGCCAATTCGACAATGAGTCGGCTTATGCTTCCGGTTGGATGGCTTTTGGGTTATCAGCCCCTACTTCAAACTCTGAAACAGTTTCCATCCATATATCTAGAGATTTGACTGGCTTACCAGCTGATTCCCGTTTCATCGCTGAGTAAGCAAGAAACATAATGTCCCAGATTCCGGGAGTGGTTAATTGGCTGACTGTTTTACCAGTTTCCTTTTCCCACTTCGCGTAATCGACTGGCTTAGTTATGTAAGTAGCCTCGTCTCCATTGTTATATTTAATTGTAATTTCAGTTTTCATAGCTCCCGATTCCCCGATCTCTTAGCTGAAGGTTTCTGTTGGTGTTCCGATTACTGTCATTGTCCAAGTGTCGGTGAGTGCTCCGGGAGCCGCTCCGCCAGCGCTTGGGAAGATTGGAAGAACTGTAAAGGCGAAGACTGCGCCAGTTACAGCGGTAAAGCTGACGTTGAGAGCGGTGTTAGGCGCTGACTCTGCGTCTGCCCACATAGCCTCAAACAAGGATGAAGCCGCGCCCCAATCCTGAAGTAGTTCGATTGTGAATGTCCATTGTTTATCAACGGACTTGTAAGCGCGGCCATCGAGAGTTTGATAAGTCTCGATAATCGTCTCACAAGATAAAGTCGCAGAAGTCGCCTGAGCATCGTAGGACGCTGAGTCCAACGTGAAAGTGACATCGCGACCTGTGATTACTGTCGTTGCCATTTGTTCTCCTTAAGAAGTTTGCTCGTAGCGGACGCTCAAGCGGATGTCGGATACAAGTAAGTTTACTGTTCCAACTTGAGTTACTGTCGGTCTTTCGACTGTTGATAACTCATACTTGGACGCGGATAAAGCGCCAAGAATACTAATGACAAGCTTCTCAAGATTATCCAAAGAAGCTGGGTTTGATAGGTAAGCAACTGCCGCGCTGATTGTGTAATTAAGTTTGAGCCGGGTTGTTGCTTTGGAAATAAGTTCTAATTCCATATAAGGCGAATCGGGAACGATTACGACGGCCGGAACTTGAGGCGCTTCCGGGACGTGATCGTAAACGTTGGCGCTGACATTGGCTAGAGCTGTTTTAATTGCTCCGCGAACGTCATCTTGAATAGTGCTCGCTGGCATTAGCCAATCATCGTTTCTGTGTCAATATATGCTCCAAGAATTCCTGAAATTCTATTAAAGAGGGAGCGGCCAAGCCGGAAAGGTGAGACTGTGAAGTCCACTCCCTCGATCTGCCCACCTGCGGCAGTTCTCGCTTGAAAGATTTCGACTGAAGTAATAATGACCGCGTTTTCAACGTTAGGGTTGCCTACATAAGTGGAAGCGCCGGATAGTGTGGCAGTTCCGGCTGGGATAACGTTGCGCTCGATAATGTCTGCGTTAGTAATAGCGGCTGTGAAAACGTAAGGTTCAATTAAGTCGTTTGTTACTGTGACTGTTGCGTTAAAAGGTGAACCACAGCCAGTTACGACGACGGATTGACCTTCGCTAAATTCGTGAATTGTTGATGTCTGATAATAAGCAACGTTATCGGTTAATTTAACTTTCTCAATTCTCGTCGAATAGGTTACGAGCATTGGGAGAATTAAATTCTCACTTGTATCTATGATGTCATTTAAGTAACTGTCTGAATAGAGAGATGACGAAACGCCAAGGACGGCTCGTAGCTCGGAAGCTGTGACTATCGTTGGCATTTCGTCATCCTTTCATTCTTTAGGTGAGCGGCCAGCTCGGGAGCGGACTGGCCGTCACTATTAGTGCTTTAGTTCTTGTTGAAGTGGCAAGATCCGTTAGCAACTTTAACTGCCAACGCACCGTAGCCATAGTAAGCAACCTTTACTTGACCTGTCGCAATTACATCAGCGCGGAGCTGGAAGCGAGGTGATTCATACCAAGTGTATGACTCTGGGTTGATTACAAACATAGAACCGTCTCCGGTTGTGTATGTCAAAGCTGACAATGAACGTGAGACGTATAGATCTAGTCCGGCAACATTTCCGCGGAGTGATTGTGGGCTTACTGCGCCACCTGCGTTGGAAGGATTTGTTGCTGTGTAGATTGGTCGTCCACCATCGTTGTAGGACATAATGTTTGCCCATTGTTCAGGAGATACAACAAGTGAGCGAGCGAATCCGAGGCTGTTCTCATATACTTCAGCTGCGGCTTGTGCTACATAACCAAGAAGGCCAGCTGCGGTGTTGTCCTGAGCTGTTGGAGCAATTTGGCCTGATGAGATGATGAGATTTGTTACGTACTTGTCAGTTTCTTTCGCGTATGCGAACTCCATTTGACGAACGAGTTCATCAAAGAATAAAGGCGAACTGCGATCGAGTAGCTCTACCGAAAATTCTTGGCCGCCAGCGAACTTCTTAACTGAAACGCTGAGGAAGGAATTTGTCATTCCGGTTTCGCCGATTGCGCCTTCTTCTGCTACTTCAGCAACAGTTGGAACAGCTGTGATCTTCGGAATCTCGAAGGTCATACCTGCCGCTGGAAGTGTGCCGCGAGAAATCGCGTCGATAGAACCGCGATCTGCGTTTGATAGCGGATTGATGATTTGAGCGAGCTGTGGAGTCGGAATTAATCCGGCATTGTTTGTGGTGGTGTCATCAGCTGCGCGAACATAAGCGCGAGCGTCATCATCACCGAGAGCAGCGCGAACGCTGTTCTCTAGGTATTTCGCCTTTGTAAACTCAAGGCGAGGAGCGGTGTAAAACGCTGGGCGAGCTGCCGAGACGGTTTCCACCTTAGCTGCTTCTACCGTTTCTTCGGCAGGAGCAGGAACGGTAGTGTCAGACACTTGTTCTCCTTCGGTTGGGTTGTCTGCTTCAGCGGTTGCCGGAGCAGAATCTTCTTGTGGCGCTTCATTCTCAGAAGCGGCGACTTCGCTAACGCGAGCGCTATCTATTGCTGGATCTGTAACTAGGGAAACTTCTTCTAAAGACGCGCTAGTAATTTTCATAACGCCATTGTCGTTAGACCATTCGTTAATCATCGCACCGACTGAGAATCCGTCTCTAAGTCCGGTAGCGGCTTCTTCTAATGCGTCATCAGCCGCGAAAGTCTTGGCTAAAACGAATTTGGCTGTTATGCCTTTGTCATTTACTTCGTAGTCAGCAAGTTTTCCAATTGGTCGAGTTCTATCGTGCTCGAGGAGCAATTTAACATTCTTCATCGCAATAGAATCTTTGGCGAATACCGTTGCGCCAACCGAGGTGTTGCCGCGCTCATTCCAAGTTACGATTGTGCCGCTAATTGTACGAGTAGCGACGTCGGCGGCTGTAATAGCCATTGGGAGATTAATTTTCATTAGGGATTAGGTCTTCCTCTCGTTGAATTTGCTCAACGCTCATCGCGCCAATGCGGTTGAGAATTTCATAGACTTGAGCTCTTTCCAAAGCATTACCGCGAAGGAAATCATCAAGATCGAAGCGCACCATTACCGGATTAGGAACAAAGTCCGGAAGTGAGAGCCTTTCCTCAATCGCCTTAAGAATTGGACGAAGTGAGAAATCAACTAATGAGCGCCGTTCGCTAACCGCGTTGCTATATGTCATTGAAGTAGTCTCGGCGCTCAAGAAGTAAGCCGGGATTCCACAAGCTCGAGCCAATTCTAGCGCTACATATTGACGAGCTTCAGTTAATTGTAAAGACTTAGGGTCGAAACCAATTTCTTTAATATCTACATCAGCATTTAGGAAAGCGGTTGCTCGAGATTGTCGAGCTGTGCGCCAAGCGCTAAGAAGTGAGTTAATTCTTTCGGCTGGAAGATTTGTGCCAGTTGATTTAAGAGCAATAGTTGGCAATGGGTCTTTTGCGTAAGTAACTGCCGAGTTTTCTAAATAAACTGCCGCTTGGATTGTTTTACCTGCGCGATTTAATAAACCTTCATCGCCGCCATCGAATCTGATTAGCGAACCAATTCCAAAATTAGGAACGCGCTTACCATCAACGGCATATCCGGTAATTGTGTTATTTAGTGGGTCGGTATCAACTGTCACTCGATCCGGAGATATACGAGTCCAAGAACGAACGCGACCGCCATCGGTTGCCGAATACATTTCAAGAACTTGTCCATAACCTACGCCGTGAAGGAATATGTCTTCTGCTAACCAAGTGTAAATGACAAAGCCAGCCACTCTAGGGTCAGGCTGATTAATTACTCTGTGCGGATCTACGAATTCGCCAGTTATGCGATTGAAAGTTGTTAAAGGTAATGAGCCAATAGTTCCGCAGATTATGTTTCGAGCTCTAGCAACTGCTGGAACTGACATTGCTACTGGACGAGTTGTTGTAGTCCGTCCACCTAGGATTTGATAAACATTATCCTGAATCTGAATTGGAGTTAAACTAGCTTCAACATCAGATACTTTAATCGGAGTTGAAGCCGGAAAGAAGAAATCGCGAATCGCACCCATTAAGCCTAAATTGTAAGGGATATGTGCTACGCGACAATGATATCGACACCATCATTTGACTGAGTGGCGTAATGACTTGCCATAGCCGCCGCGACTGCTCCGGTGATTACTGCGGCTGAGACTTTACGGCCGAAGATCCAACCGCCATCGCCAAAGTTAAGCCTTACCGCTGACAAGCAATGAGAAGTTAATTCTTCTTGGTTGCCGTGGGCTAATCTCTGAGCTGAGATAGCCGAGACGAACTCATCGCAAGACGTCGCATATAACTGTCCATCGATTGCCTCACAAGGTAACCCGGCTGGGACTAATCGAGCAGCCACAGCTGAAGCAGTCCTAGCCGAATATGCGATTTTAAGAACATTAAACTTCCGATACCACTCGGCAATATCGTTGGCAATTACTTTGTCGGATAGATAGCCGGGGTTAGTCCAAGTCTGAAGAAGCTGAACTTGAAATCTATCCCCGTCTATCCGTTGAGAGGCGACTAACGCGGCTTGTCGCCTATCAGGTGATAAATCAATCGCAAGCCAAGTATCAACGGACTTGTCTAAGCGCAGACCCTCGACCGCGCAAGCTTGCCATTGAGACGGATGGATGACTGGATTGATTGTGGAAACCCATTGACATAAGACTTCGGTTCTAACTATGTCTTCCGGATCATTTAATACAGCTCGGATATTGTCGGGGTGAATTGTGTGGCCGAGAGATGGATTGGCTTGTGCTACGCCTTCCCAAAAGGCCGCCGAGCCATCGAACTTAATCTCAGGTGGCGCAGACCATTCCCACCAGCCCAAAGATAAATCGTTTGTAAGTATTGAGGCTAAAGACCGCTCTCGCATTTTATTTAAGACAACTGAATGGCTATCTCCGGCGTTAGATAGTAAGAAGGCTTGTGGGTTTTGTGAAGCCATCTGGGTAAATCGAAGGGAAGACCAAACATCCTCGTCGTGATATTCGCGAGCCTCATCCATCCAAATTGTGTCCGGTGAAGCTATTCCTCTAGTGGCCGAGTTAGAAGCTCTGACTATGTATCGACGGCCACCGCTGAACTGTAACTCTTGAAATCCTCGGGCTTCTAGCTTCTTTACTAATTGGCTTTCGAGTTCAGGATGTTCAGTAATGATTCCGTAAATCTTATAAAAGACTTCAGCTGAGGTAGTTAATTTGTGAGCTGTGTGAACTTGAAGTTTTTGTTCTAATCCAAAGATTCGCCAAAGAATCTGCCAAGCCATCCAAGTTGATTTACCATTTTGACGGGCTAATAAGATTCCGTGAACTGGGGTCTGCCATCGGCCGTCCGGCTGGACTTTTAGCGTTTGTTCACTAAGCCATTCTTGCCAAGGTAACATCTCTTGGCCGTATTTAGCGCAAAATTCGATGAACTCTAAGCCTTTTGATGGGTTATCAGTGATTTTAGTGTGAATTCGCGGTTTTACCACACCTCGGTAAGCCGAACCAGCCCGAAGGCTAACGATCTCAGCCGGGTCGGGTTTGTTGTTTACCAGTTCAAGCATAATGCCGCTTGGTCGAGCCAGTTCCCGGTATAAAAATCCCAAT
>Ga0315906_10005746_pt1 | contig 15510 bp, 15 predicted proteins | sample LakEriMetagenome_4_FD_203526 | JGI IMG/M metagenome (GOLD analysis project Ga0315906, IMG submission 203526) | Freshwater fungal communities from buoy surface, Lake Erie, Ohio, United States - Buoy 2 MA122 | ecosystem: Environmental > Aquatic > Freshwater > Lake > Lake biofilm | place: USA...
TATCTACTACCTCAGATTCAACTTCTGTATTTGGATCAGCTTTTTCTTCGATTACTTCAGTTGGTTCTGCTGGCGCAGCTTCCTCGGTTGGAGTTATCGTTAACGATACTTCACCTTTAGGCTGGGCGGCAGAGTAATCCTTAAACTCGTAGTTAGCTTCTCCCTTTACGATACCATACTCATCGAGGATAGCATTGATGGAATCCTCCATCCGCTTGACTTCCTTGGTCGAGGTTCCCTTGCCAAGGTAACGGGCGAGTGAGTTACGGACAAACTTGAGTGCATTGAGGATCGAGTTCTTTAACGCGATGATAGTTCCGCGAGATTCGTCTGAGAATGCTTCCGCTTCCGCTTTCCTAATGGCATTCAAGTCTTCAGTAATCTGGCCTGTGCGAACTCTTTGGATGACCATTCGCATGAACTCCATCGAGAATCCTACATCATCCAATGTTCCTTTCTGATTAAGGTAGGCTTCAGATACCCCCGGCACAGCGTTAGGATTCGTCCTCTTTACCTCTTGGGCAATCTGACCGATCCGACTAACGATGTATTGTTGCTCAGTCTGCTTGGGCTTTTTAAGAGCGGCATACTCATCCTGCAATGCCTGATACATGGAGAGGTGAATCATCTCCTCTTCCAGCTTCTTGTCGGCAGCACGAGACTCTTGGTCTAGTGCGGCATCTTTGCTAGCGGCCCGTTGTTCTCCCTTGATCGTAGTAGCAGTCAGTTGGTTTACATCGGGGAGGACAAGATACTTCTTACCATTAAAGAATGCTGCTCGGTAGGTTCCCGAATCAGCGGCGACTTGCTTGCCACCAGTCAGATTTCCGTAATCTTCAGAGGAAATAACTTCGGCGTTGATACCAGCAAGGAAGCCTGCGTTCCTAGCGATGTTAGTTCTAATCGCATTCTTGAGCTTCTGCGCCCGTTTCCCTGCTACTCGGATGCCCTTGATAGCTTTATCAGTAGCCTTAACGAATGCCTGCAAGACTGGGCGGTCTGGGTAGAATGTTCCGAATGGAGTTCTCCTACCAGATGGAGGTAATCCCATCTCCCTAGTAGGAGTGGTAGCTTGAGGCTCGACACCTTGCTCGATGGCAGTCATCTCAGCGAGCTTGTTCTGCTCTGCGAAGATTGCTTTGTTTACCCTGTCCTGCCCAGCGGTATCTTCTTCTGCAAGCGCATCGAACTCTTTGTTGAGTTCTTCGATGCGGGTATTGATCTGCTCTTTATTTTCTGGCGCGGCCCCAGTAGGCGCGGCTTCTTTTGCAGGAGCAGCAGAAAGTTTAGCGAACTGCCCTTCCAATTGCGCGAGGTTGTCCTTCTTGGCCTTCAATGCCATGTCAGCCTGCTGACGCTCTGGTGTGCCAGTTTCAAACGCCTGTAGGCCCATCTCGTCGTTATCGATCTCTTCTTTGAGGTTGTCGATCTCCGTGGACTTTTCCATCATCTGGGCAGCTAACGCAGACTCTGGATCAGGAGCCAGTTCTTGCATGGCCTTGTCTGCCTCGGAGTCGATGTCATCCAATTCAGAACCAAGTTCATCACCTTGCTTCTGTTTCTGGTTAGTCTTCTTGACTCCCAGCATCTGGGTGAAGATAGAAGCCATGACACCAGCAGCCCCGCCAACTCCACCAGCGTAGACTGTTCCTTCAAAGATGTCTTGGTTAGGCTCGTAGACATACTTCTTCACAAGGTTGCCGGCAATTTGCTGTGGCATCTCATTGAATAATGCTTCTTCAGTTCCTTCAATGATTGCCGTAGCGGCCTTGCTAAGACCTTTGTAGATTCGTGATTGTTGTGCAGGATCGAATCTCCCTATCCACTTCTGAAGCGGTGATACCAATTCAAGAGGAGCTTGAGTCAAAGCAGAGAACAATGCCGCCTGCTTGGCTTGCTGGTCAGTAGCTCCGTTGGCCCTAGCTTCACTATATCCACCCCATGCAGAGTTCAGCCCACCAAAGGTTAAAGTATTTGCTTTTTGGAAAAGGTCGATTGTTCTTGGGGCGTTTAACCCTAGAGATGCTCTAGCTGTATTTCCTAACACACCAGTAGCCCAAGCCGCAGCACTAAATCCAATTCCACTAGATACATCTCTACTGAATTGGGCAAGTTCTCCAACCTTGCGAAAATCTTGCCCCCTCTGCCTCATCTGGTCAGCGTAATCGGCAGCATCTAACAATGATTGTCCTACATTCTCAAATCCCATTTCCTTTATAGCAAGTCCAATTGGGCCGACAGTTCCTGACCCGATAGCACCAGCGTATCCGTCCCATGCCCTACCAAAGATGTCGCTAACATTTTCAGCAAAGCCGGGAGTTGTCATCGCCCACTCTTCAGCGAGCTTCCTGACATCTTGGTTCTGCTTTAGCTTCTCTAGCTCTTGATTGTATGCTTCAGACCCGATCCCGATACGGCCAAGTTTAGCCTGCAAGAATCCCGGTGTAGTAATTCCCTTTGTTGCGGCATACTCAAGGAAGTTATCGTTAACGATAATGTCATCGATCTGCTGGCGGAAATTAGCGACAGCTTTGAATGCGGCTTCTTGTCTAGTCTTAATTGGAACCTTGGTGATCTTTCCTTCTGGCCCAGTAACCCTTTCTTCCCCTAGTCCAGTTTCCATTTCAACCTCGACGCCACCTTTTTGAGTAACCAAATTACTCAAGAAGTTCATTTGGTTTGCTTCGTGCTTCTGTTGTGCTTCCTGTAATTTCTTAAGCTCATCACGAATAGCACTCGACTTGCTCATGTATTCGGAGAACGGAAGACTAGATGTAGCTTGAAGTTCTTTAGCCTTTTCCTTGATTAGTGAACCACGGGAATCAAGTGACATCCCATCTGGACTGATGGGTTCTGGAATAACTTTACCAGTAACGCCAATAGCCTCTGCTCTTCTCACCTCGACTGGCTTGCCTTCTTCATCTTCCATGAAGGTCTTTGTTTGCCCCGGCTCCAATGCCAGAATATCTGGGCCACCTACCATTGGCTCTCCACCTACAGGAAGACCTTCGCCGCGATTGATAGCTTGGGGGACTTGACGGAGTTCTTTTATCTTTAATTGATCTTGTATTGCTAATTGTTGCTGATCATCAAAAACAAGATCATCTATAGATACACTTTGCCCTGCCCCCTCGAAAATGAGGTCTTCAATGCGGATGCTCATGCCTTTAATCTACAGCAACTGGAGTTCCGTTTACAATCTTAAATTTTTTCCCTGTTTTAGGGTCAGTCCCAACTCTTCCCTCTAGTTCTGCAAGATTTTGTTTCTTGCTTGGAACATTTGGAGCAGGGATATTTATTCCTTCTGAACGGAGCATTGGCATTCCAAGAATTGCAGCTTGGTTTGGTGCATTGATAACTCCAATGAACAATTCTTTTAGGCCGGGGCTATTTTCTGTTCCTGGCCTTAATTTGATTGTCTTATCCTTGCCTTCTTTGTCTTTGATCTTCCAGTAAATTACTCCCTTTTCTCCTTCTGTGTATGGCCCAATCTTATCGAAGCCTCCATAGTATCGGATTAGCTCATTGATCTCCGTGCTTTTATCTAGCCTGTTGATTTGAGAATCGATAGTAGAAAGGAATTTCTGCCTAAGATTTTTTGATTCTTCTGAATTGTTAACATTCTCGTAGGAGATATTTCCTAGTTGCCCTTTTATGGTTATTCCTTTTTGCCTCAACCCTTCAATGTTTTTTGGCACTGCCATTGTTTCAATTCCTTCTCCAAGGAATCTTGATGCAGAGTTTGGAAGTTTAATAATGTCAAAATTTTCTTTTATATTCTTATCTGAAAATTGAGTATCATCAACATAGTTCAAAGATGCCAATGCAGCACTTGTTCCTTGATTTTGAACTTTTTGTTGGATGTCAGAAAACACATTTGCGGAATCTGTTAAAGCTTTCTGATCATCATCTATGAATTCGGCTGTTAAATCACCAGCAGGCTCAACTATTGGAGGCTGACCTGTTGCTGGAGGCTTTGGCGTTGTAGGCGGCTGCCCTGTTGCTGGAGGAGTTACTGCGCTCGGTTGCTGAGTAAGATCAACTCCGAATTGTTTAGCAAGAAGCAAATCAGCAATTCCATACCGCGATCCCTGTTGAGTCTTTTGACTCATTAAGAAATCATCAGATGTAGCTTTGGTCATCTTCATTCCTGCTTCTAATGCTGGAAGCAAATAAGGATTCTGAGTGTAAGAAGGATTGCTAATCAATGGAACCAATTTTGAATATGCATCCGCTGATCTTCCTGCTCCTGCATCACTCAAAGCAGCCTGCATCTGTTGTTGAATGACTGGTAGTTCTGCGGCAGCTTGCTTCTGATACTGCTCTAAGGCAAGTTGATTACCTACCTCACGGCCAAGGCGACCAAGATTCTCTGACAAGACAGACCAGCTTTTAGACTGCTGCTCGTTGTCTCTCATTATCATTTCAGCGATGCTCATAAATTAAATGTATCGAGATTTCGGAATTGGAACAGGCCTGTCACTTATGCTTGGCATTGTTCCAGAATATATTTGCTGGCTCATTTGAGGAGTAGCCTTGAGCGTTTGATTAGAAAGTGATCCATAGCCTCCACCGCCAAATCCTCCAGAAGCCATTCCACCCAGATAAGATGTTCCTGCCCCCATTAATCCTGATCCTGCCGCTCCAAGACCAGCGGAAAAACCGCTAGGTGCTGCATTTGCTGCATAGGTAGTAGCTATAGAGCGATTTGCTGCTTCGTTTGCAAGTGCGTTTGCTTGCAACCTTTCAGTTCCAACTTGGTTTACAAAGTTTCCTGCAAGTCCTTGCCATGTCAAAGCCAGCTCTTGTCCTTTCATTTGATAATCCATAGCGATTTTCTCAAATTGCCTTGGAACTATACCTTGGACAACTTGGAATCCTCCTGCCCTACCCGCTGTAAATGGATTAAATCCTGCACCAGCATATTCAGCAATGCTTCTCATTATCTGATCTTGCACATCTTTTGGCAATTGACCAGAAAGCATTTGATTTGCTATTTCTGAAGCCTTTGCTCTTTGCTGTTCTGCTCCCGGAAGGAAAGCCTCCATTGCTTCCGCCCTTCTCTCTGGAGTGATTTCTTCGGCCTGTCTTCGCATTTCTGCGGTTTGTTTGTTTTGCGCCCTCGCTGCTGCCCCTGCTGCTTTTTTTTGTTTATCTGCTGCCATTGCGCTACTAGCAGCCATTGCTCCTGCGCCAACCGCAACTGTGCCTGCGCCAATTGCTGCCGCAGTTGTTGCTCCTGCTCCCAAAGCTACTGCTGTTGCGGCAAATACATTAAATTGCTGCCTAGCTTTTAATGATCGGCAATTATATCTATCTTCGATGTTTATGTAACAAGGCATATCAATTCTCCGTTCTGACGCACCGCCAACCTTGCAGTCTTGGGTGTTCTTTGTCAATATATGGATTAAAGTCTCTAGCCATTATTGTGTTGGTAATCTCTTCTGGGTCGGTAAGTGTAGTCACAAAGCAAGCGGCCCAGATTGTATCTTCGTGGGTGTAAATTAACCTGCGAGTTCCTGCTTTGGTTATCCCGCTATATGGTGCTTTGTATCTCTGCACGGGAACATCGTGATACCAAACAGAAACATCACCCTGCAAGATAAAGAATGGGTGAGTTGTCAGATGTAATAGAGAGGTAACTAGGGTATTCTTCGGCATGAAGATTTCCCTAGTATAGAGATTCGGAGTAAACTTGTGAGTGACTGGACAATCAACTGGATCGTGCTTGATTAGTTCTATCTCCAAAAGATTGATAGGATCATCGGGATTTTGGTATCCAATAAATTCATTTGGATTGATCCTATTCGGGACTAACTCCAGCTTTTGTCTCTCTTGGATTTCAAGTGTCATGGCCAACTAGGTTGAAAGAAATAGTCGTCCGCACTTGGTGAGCCAAGATAATTCCCAATTAAATTTTCGGGTCGTTGAAAGTTCGCAATACGAAGCGGCGCGGCAGTTGGAATCTCCTCGCCTTCCATTTCCTTCTCTTGCTCTTTGATAGCAAGGTCTAGGTTCATCAAGAACTCTTGCGCTTTCCTGTTGTCTCTGGAGTTCAGAGCAAGGATAGCATAGATCATCGCATCTGGCGTGAACTCTACTAGCTCTTGGTCATCTACTAAATCAAAGTATCTCTTAGAAGCATACAATGTGATGCACTCGCAAGTTCTCGGAGCTTTGAACCTGCGGAATGATGGGTTAATATCATTAGGCTGGTAGACAGAGATGAGAGTTTTCGCTTCGATTGCAGTATCGTAAGCGTAGATGCGGACTCGCCCTTTGGTCGCTGGCTTGGATACCGACCTAGCTCCCTTGATCAAAAGATCAGATTGCGCCAAGTCTGGTGGATTAACCCCAGTTACTTTAATGGTATGGTATGTGTCATACTGGTCTTGAACTTCAAATGTAAGAGTGACTCCTACATCTTCTGCACTTTCCAGCATGACTCCTAAACGATATGGATGAGTAGTGTAGTCGCGGAAGAATACATGCTTTCCTCCTACCTCCGTAATCAAACGATGGCAGGATTGGTTTTCATTCAATGCCGAAGCATCGGTAGCATTAAACCATTCGTCAGCCAATGATGCTGGTCTATCTCCTATCCACGCAAGTTTAATCTGCTCGTATCGGTTAGGGAGAGTAAAACAATCATTGACGCAACAAATCTGGACATACTCTTCTTGAGTAGTCCATGCGCGTTTATTCCATAGCAAGCGTCTAGCCTGATTGATTGCTTTGTAAGCCCTCTCATCAGAACAGACGCCACTATCTCCGACAAAACCCTTAACGAGTTCTGCCATCTCTTTTAGGGTGTCACCCATTATCGTTAACGATAATTACTGGGGGCCGCCGAACTGGTTTACCATTTTGCCAACAGTAGGGAGAGGCTTGCTAGAGAAGGGAGTTGGCTTCTTAGCTCCGAGGTTAGGCATATTGCCCATACCTTCACGAATGGTTCCGCGAGTGGAAGCTCCGCCGCTGACGAGTTTAGGATCAGTTCCTTTTAGTGGTGTCATATTATTATTTTGTTTTGTGATGGCGTTTAGTTTCAAGAAGTATGGATTGCCATCCAATCAATACTTGTTATTTGAGAAATGTTATTTTCAATGCGGATAGAGAATCCTGTGGTTGTTTTGCTAGCATCAACCAAAGCGAACAATGGTGTAGCAGATGTTCCTATTGTTGCATTGCAGATAGGAGTTATAGATACCCCATATGTTGTGGATGGAAGTTCCGCGAATGATACTGTTCTAATTGAATCGCCAGTAACAACGCTAGTAATAGTTCCGTATCTTGCTTTGACTACTGGGTTAGCTTCAAGAGCATCAATACGAAGATCAAGAGCTGTATCCTGTGCTTCCAAGGCATCGATCTGATTCTGCTGGTCAGCTAAATCTTCTTGGATTTGAGCGATCTGTTCTGGCTTAACATCACCGAGGCCGGGGACATTGATCGTTCCATTGACTAGAACAACATCAATGAACTCTTGAAGGATTTCAGACCAATTGCCAGTAGGACAAAAGTCGATTGGGACATTCGGAAAAATTAAAGCTGGACTGGAATCTTGATTATCCATTGATTGAGTAGTCGTAATATCTTTCTGGGCAGCAGTTAATGTCTGGACACTCTTGGTCGTTTTCTGGGCAGTCGCCAATCGGAGAGTCTTCCAAATTCTTAATGTTTGCCATTATTCTTACTCTGTCCACGGTAGCTGTACCTGTCAAGTTAATCTTTAGCTGAAACTCACTTCCTTCAATAACAGGTATATCAGAAATAGAGTTACACTCAGTCGGGTCAGGTGAGTTAAATTTGTATCTCTTATAGGTATCTCCACCCCTCCGTGGATTGCATGGAGTTTTCAAAGCTGGTGAACATGGATTACACCCATAGGTCGTAGGAACTTTAAGCTCACTCCAGCATGGGTAGGAATCTGGTCTGAACTCTGCCGTGCTTGTGACTTCGCCTTTAATTTCAGATAGCCACATTTCCCCGCCAGTAATTCGCTTCCTCAAGAACTTATTCGATGCCCCACTTTGCGCGAAGTCATACCTGCCAGATGTAAAGAAGGATTCGATTTGCTTGGTTCCATTCGGGCCGTAATCACTTCCCGTAGTATTTGTGAACTCATACAAGCGATTCTTTTTGTCGTTATCGAATGAGAATCCAAATCCTCTTTTCTGTCCAGCGATCAATGCAGAGAGTAGTTGAGTTGGCCTAAAGCCTGTCCAGATGCCATTCCAGCGAAAAGAAAGCTGTGCGTCAGGCGAGGGTGAAGATGATTGGTCAAGGTCTAGCACAACCATTCCGCGATGATACCTATTCAGTCCTTCTACTCCTTCCGCTCGATAGGTTTCTGGTGCTACTGTGCTGATCAGATAGTTGTCGAAGAACATCGTAGAAGCGAACTGTTTTAACCAAGGAGTATCATTTGATACCCACTTGTTCACTTCCCTAGATAGTTTACGAAGCGAGAAGTATCTGGCAAATTCAGATTGGCTATTAGAATAGAATGCCCAACCATCGTGCGATCTAAACCAAAGCTCAGAGTTTGCTAAAGCTGTATATGGAGACACGCATCCGCGACCAAGCAAACTGATCGTCTGGATATTTGTTAATGCCCATTGCGATCTTGGGATGCTGACATCCATTGCGAATGCTCCGTTAGCAGTCAAGACTACTAGCATACCTTGGGCGCGGAGGTTAGTTCCTATCTGTGGCATTACTTTCATGCCAGTAATATTCCCCATCATGGACGGAGTGGAGAACGCACCACCCTCTGCCCAGTATCCGATCTCTGTGAAGTTCTCGGTATTCTTGGTATCGGTGAATCCGTTCCCGTAGATAATGTCAGAAGCGTAGATTTGATTAAGCCTATCCGTTACGAATACTCGCCCGAAAGCGTATTCCATGATAGTCCCAATCGGCATCTTTTTAAGATATGGGTTGAGCCTGTATGCTGGAACACTCAAGTCTCCATCCCACGCAATCGCATTCTGATACCCGTTCTGGATGTATACCCGATCCTCTGCCTGCACGAACCATGTGTGCATCATGCCGGGATCGTTGCCTTCGATGATCTTGTAAGCGTAGGCTAGATTGTTTACTACCTTCAAGAAGTAGATTGCCCCAGATACTGACAGAAGTATCCCATCGTTGGTATTGAGGTTGGTTGCACGATATGGATATGAACCTTGAAAATTACCATTCTGAATATCGTTAACGATAGTCTCGGATTGTCCTTCTCCCGCGACAATCGGGATGTTACGGATGCTCGGCCTTGTCCTGTTTATCCCGCCTCGGAATGTTCTATTAACAGACTCTGCCACCATTGTTGGAGGCAAATACGATGGGTGAGTATCTGCGTCTTGCGCTATGATACTTGTAAAACCATCAAAGACTGATCCATCTGCTGGCATTAGCTAGGATTAATTTCAAGTAGCGTTAGCGTAATTTTATTTGAACCACCCAATAGTGATCCAGTATTGTTTCTATTAATGTAAAGTGTTCCAGACTGTCCCGGCCCACATCTGATTGTGTATGTAACAGAAGATGTTGTTGCTGGCGTGTCAACAAATTCAAATGAAACTAAAGATGACGAGGAGATAGTTTGAACCCATGTTGATGAGATTGCATTTGCTACCAAATCTCTAAATGCAGCAAATACAGAAGTAGTATTTCCATCACCATTCAATGAAAGAAATCCAATGATTTTAGATGTTGTTTTTGATGGAGTAATGCTTCCCGATATAATCTGTTGACCTTCTCCATTTTGAGGGATTGTATTATCAAGTGGAATTATTCCTGTTATTACAAATTCTGTATCTGATTCGTAGAACTTCGCATTTGCTACTGTTGATTGTGGAAGGTCGGCTACTGTTATAGCACCAAACCCAATTGATCCTCCACTTCTGCGAAGAAATTGCCCATCTGAAGCAGCAATAATATCGGCTGGTTGTCCAGTTGAGTTTGCGCTTCTTCCGATAATAGAAAGACCAGCGGAGTCGCGGAGTTTTGCGTTTGTTATTGCCTCATCAGCAATCTTTGTTCCGGGTATTGATCCATCAGCAATATTAAGTTTTCCGTATGAAATTGTAGCGTTTGCTATCTTTGCATCAACAACCGCCAAATCATTTATTTTTGCTGTAGTTATTGCGCTATCTGCAATGTAGGCCGTTTGCACTTTATCAAACTCAACAACCCCAGTAGATGATTTAGCTAGGATAGTATTGTTAGCTCCATTAGTCCAAGTCAGATTACCAGCACCATCAGTCTTAAAGACTTGTTGTGCTGCTGGAGTCTGGATGGTCTTCTGACAGGCAGCAGAGTCTTCTACTACCAATCGTTTCCCATTAGCTGTTGTTTCAAGTGGCTCGCACAACAACGGATATTCGGAATCGCATGGTGGACAAGGAGAACAAGGTGTGCAGAGGCTCATAGTATTATTTAGCTTTCAATGCTGCAACTTCAGCAGAGAGTTCTTGGATAGCTTTGAGCATTGGAGCAATAAGTTCCTCGTAACCGATAGAAAGAACATCATCTCCACCTTTTACAGAGTGATCTTGGAATCCACCAAAATCAATGCCTTTAGCGTCAAGAACCGCTTTTACTTCTTGAGCGATCAAGCCATGATGGAAGCGGCTGCGTTTTTTGCTTCCATCGTGAGTGATGTTAGCAAGTTTTACATCTTCAAGCCATTTGTCTTTTGCTACCTTATAAGCGGCTTTTTCTTCTTCTGTGGCATCTTGCTCTGGAGATTTAGGTGCTTCTGGACGATAATCTTCACGCAAGTCCCACTTGAAATCAACTGGACGAAGTGCATTTACGAACTCAAGACCAAGTGTTGTGTCACGAATATCAGCTTTATCACGGATGTCAGAACGATTTTGGACTGCACCATATGCGTAAGTTGTAGTAGCTGCATCTCCAAGCTGGATTTGGTTTGATCCAGTTACTTGAGCATCGTATCCAAATCCGCTAATATTTGAAAATATTGTGTTGGAGAAGAGTGCGCTTACACCGATTGCTGTGTTGGTGATTCCAGTTGTGTTGGAACCGAGGGAGCCTGCACCGCTTGCAGTATTTTGATATCCAGTTGTGTTGGATTGGAGTGCGTTTAAACCGCTGGCAGTGCTGTTGTATCCAGTTGTGTTGGAGAAGAGTGCTTGAAAACCGCTTGCTGTGTTGTTGTATCCAGTTGTGTTGGAGAAGAGTGCGTTTCTACCGCTGGCAGTATTGTTGTCTCCAATTGTATTGGCTTGGAGTGCGTCTCTACCGATTGCAGTATTGCTGACTCCAGTTGTGTTGGTGTCGAGTGCGGATCGACCCATTGCTGTGTTGTTGTCTCCAGTTGTGTTGGCTTGGAGTGCGTCTCTACCGATTGCTGTGTTGTTGATTCCAGTTGTGTTGGCTTGGAGTGCTTCATGACCGCTTGCTGTATTGCTGCTTCCAGTTGTGTTGGATTCGAGCGCGGATCGACCCATTGCAGTGTTAGAATCCCCATTATTGGTATACAGGGTGGCTGTACCAACAGCCGTATTGTTGACTCCAGTTGTGTTGGAAAAAAGTGCTTGAAGTCCGCTTGCAGTATTTGTTGCAATATTTCCACCACCTTTACCAACAGTAAGTCCATTGATAAGTGTGTCGTTTGAAATTGTCTTGACTCCAGTGATCGTCTGTGCCGTATCCGTTGTGGTGATATTCGGAGCGATTACTGCTTGTGTGGCTTTTGTTAGTGGCATAATTTTATTTTAGTTTTGGTTGTTTGTTTTTAAATTGTTAAGCTACCGATAGTGATACTATAGTTATTTCTGATCCATTTGGAATAGGTGTTGAAAATGTTAGTGTTCTTGGTATTATATTGTCAATCGTGTAATTAGTTGATTTCTGATATACCCCATCTACATGAACCAAGTATGCTGGGGCTAGTATACTTAATCCTCCTGTAATTGCAAATACTGTTTGGATTCCATCTCCAGTATAGGCCCACGCATTTCCAAAGTTTGTTGGTGGCAATATTCCTGTAGCTCCAGTTGCTCCACTTGGGCCACCGCTTGGGCCTGTCGAGCCAGTCAAACCAGTTGCACCTTGAATTCCGTTTAGTGATACAATAACAATAACAACTCCGCTTGCTGGTGCTGTTGAGAATGTGATCGTATATGGACTTCCAGCGGTTATTGTGTAGTTATTTGGGTCTTGCGAGACACCATCAAATGCAACAAAAAATGCAGTTGACATCGTGGATATTGCGCCATTTATATTGTAAGTAAGCGTACTTCCATTAGATGTATATGCCCAACGATCTCCTCCAGCAGGCGAAGCGAGTCCAGTTGCGCCAGTTGCTCCTGTAGGGCCACCAGATGGGCCAGTAGCTCCAGTTAAGCCAGTTGCTCCAGTAATTCCTTTGATTGATACTATTACAATCTCCGATCCAGCAGGAACTGGAACTGACATAGTAAGCGTATAAGGGTTCGATGGATGGGTTTGCTGAACTGTATAGTTATCTGGGTCTTGAAGGACTCCATCAATACCCACAATATAGGATGCAGAGATTGTTGTTCCTGCGCCGGGAATATCAAAAATAGTTTGAATGCCATCTCCAATATAAGCCCAACGTCGATTGCCATCTTCTTGTAATTGAAAGCAAGCAGAGTTTGCCGCTTCAACTGCGATACGAGCATAGTAAGCTGCGCGATCAGCAATAGCATTTACTGCGGACTCACTTGGGCCACACGGATTGCATTTAGAACTTCTGGAATTTCCGCAACTCATAATATATTTATCGTTAACGATAGTTTGGGTTTAGTCAAGTGTTTTTATGCTGTAGAAAGAGAAACTACAACAAGTATACTTCCACTTGGCACAGTTGAAATTGTTAATGTCCTTGGAGACACATTGTTGATTGTATAGTTTGCTGGAGCTTGCAGAACACCATCAGCGGCTACAAGGTAGTTTGCAGATACAAGACTTCCGCTTGTATTTCCAGTCAATGTCCAAGTGGTTGTTGATCCATCTCCTGTAAATGTCCAAACATTTCCTGCATTGGATGCTGGAATAACGCCAGTTGCACCTTGAGGGCCAGTAGCTCCCGTGCTTCCTTGGATACCTGTTGCGCCAGTGCTACCCGTTGATCCAGTAGCACCTTGTTCTCCCGCAATGCCCGTTGCTCCTGTAGAACCAATTCCAGTAGCTCCTGTTAATCCTGTAGCACCCGTGCTACCTTGTCCACCTGTCGCGCCTGTTGCTCCTGTAGGGCCTCCACTTGGCCCAGTAGCTCCCGTTAATCCTGTAGCTCCAGTAGCTCCAGAACCGCTTGCTCCAATTGGGCCAGTTAATCCAGTAGCTCCGCGAGGGCCGACCATTCCAGTAGCCCCCCGTGGGCCAATTGGGCCTGTGGCTCCAATACCTGTAGCTCCTGTAGAGCCTCGGAATCCAGTAGCCCCAGTCGCTCCATCATCCCCCGTAATTCCAGTAGGGCCAGTTGCGCCAGTAGCTCCGCGAAGCCCCGTAGCCCCAGTAGTTCCGTTAATTCCAGATAAACCTGTAGCTCCTGTCGCGCCCTCGCCTGTAGCCCCAGTCGCGCCAGTTGGCCCACCAGACGGGCCTGTTGATCCTGTTAATCCCGTAGCTCCTGTGGCCCCGAACCCTGTAGCTCCCGTGGCTCCTGATGCGCCAATTGCTTGTTGAGCCAAGCAAGCTGAATGCGCTGCGCTTTCGGCACTCGCCTTTGCTGATCTTGCATAAGACGCAACTATAATTGTTTCATTGCAGGAGTTGCCCATAGTCTTTTATCGTTAACGATAATTGTTCCCTAAGTCAAATTGTTTCATTGCGTGAATTGGAAATGCATAGAGTCCCTTCCAATCACCGCTCCGAGGTTGATCCATCCATGCTGCGCGAATATCTCGATCACCTGTAGTGGCATTTGCGATCTTGTCGGCCATACTGTGTGTAGACCATTGTTGCTTGCATCAAGATCAATTGCCGCTGCCCATGCGTGTTTGCTTGGTTCTGATCCTCCGCGCTGTGGACGATTCACATAACTTCCGAAGAACTTGTCGATGCCCGCAATGTCTCTAGCTTCTGGAGTATTGTATATGTCTAGCAAGTCCTCAAGGATTTCCGTTAGGCTTTCGGCGCACTTTGGATGGATGGCAATTCCGCTTATTGTCTCTGGCCCATCATACAGATACATTTTGTAAGGCGGCTTGATTCTGACAATATCAATTTGCCCCGGTTCTCCAAAGAACTCTGTGCAGGCTTTCGTGCTAGGCTTTGGTGAGATAGGAGGATTAGGAGACATGGCAGCAAGGTGCTTCTTTAGAGCAGCCATACTCTTCGGCCCCCACCACCCGTCTGGCTTTACGCCAATACGGGCTTGCATATTCTCTATCTCAACCCTATTCACTTGCCTTTACGGAGGACATTGATGACGCCGACCAATCCCAAGCCAGCGGCGAGGATTTGGTTCTGAAGCTCTGGGTCAAGTTTTACGCCTAAAGCTGTGGCTACCAAGATTATGCCTCTCCATGTCGAGTTCTCTGACAAGCGTTCCAATACGATGTTTACGATTTTCATTTGTCTTTTATGGTTTTAGAGAATTGCTCAAATGCAAATATTACATTTGGTTCTTTCTCTGTTTCTGTTTTGTTCTGTGGTTTTACTAGCGGAATATACGATACCGCCAATTTGAGTTGGACTGAACCAAGTTTGCCTTGATCTTTTCCAATCGGCGGTATCGGTATATTTACGCAGGAGGAAAGTAGTATCGCCGCGATTATCGTTAACGATAGTTTCATTTTCTTTTATCTCTGTTCAGCTTTGCGAGCATGACATAGATCGAAACCCATGCCGCAATAATCGCACTAGCAGAAGCCAAGATTCGGAACCAAATATCTAACTCAGGCAACATAGAAATCATTACTGCAAATACGCTGTAAATCGTGCCAATATATCCTGTTCCATTTGATAATCCACTATCGGAGTTCATAATTAGTTTAGAGTATTTGGTATTACAGCATTAAATCTTGTGGATGTGACGACACCATTTGTATAGATAATATTGGCGTATGCAAATAGATATTTGCTATTATCCGCAACTGGCATCGAGCCAATCCATGTGCGCCCGTCATTAGTCGTTGTTACGCTAGACCAGACACGATCCATATTAAATGGCTGAACTTCTGCCTTCCAAAACTCAACAGAAGAAATTGTTAGCGATGTATCTGGTTGGACATTGAATTGACAAGTTCCCGAAACTTTTGACAGCCATGACGCAGGTCGTTTTGGCCAAGTAATAGCAGAACCAAGAACATACTTGTTAAGCCACAGAAGTTCGTTTCCTACATTGATAACGACATCGTGCATTTTATTCGCATCATGCGAGAAATCCCACGGGACGCTAGTTGGTATCTTATCGAAAGTATCGTCTACTCTATCGTGTCCTCCGTGATGATCCGCTGATCCGTTGATAAGAAGAATTGGAACCCTTGTATACTTTGCCGTTGCTTCTGC
>Ga0315906_10005747_pt1 | contig 15508 bp, 8 predicted proteins | sample LakEriMetagenome_4_FD_203526 | JGI IMG/M metagenome (GOLD analysis project Ga0315906, IMG submission 203526) | Freshwater fungal communities from buoy surface, Lake Erie, Ohio, United States - Buoy 2 MA122 | ecosystem: Environmental > Aquatic > Freshwater > Lake > Lake biofilm | place: USA: Lake...
GCTTGGAACTCTGGGGTGTAGATCAAGTACGAAAGTCGATGGCGAAACAGCCGTGTGTGTAGATCGAACTGTCGGAGCGAGCGATTCTGCGAGTCCCTGGGTCCTAGGCTAGCAAACACCTCGGCAAAGGAACTGGTTCCCTGCACGACTTGTTCAAGGGGCGATTCGTTTCGCATCAAAATGGCATCGGCTAGCGAGCTTGCAGCGCTTTGAATGCGTCTTTGTGTGCTTTCGCTGCGATGTCCTGAGTCTCGTCCGAGAGCTTGGTTCATCGAAACATCCATGGCGACGGATTGCCGGGCTTCGTAATTGGCTTTGGTGATCAGATTATGGACGCGAATCTGGTGCTCGAGTACCATCAGTGCGACCAGGTCGCTATGGGGTTGAAGATGAAGTTCGCGCTGAACCCTTGAGGGCAATTCCGACCGGTTTGCACCCGCTTCGAGATCCATCTTTTGAGGGTCGCTTCGGTCCAAAGCAAAAGCATTTCCCAGGTGGCGCATTTGTCCATGCGTACCGGTGACGTACCAGCCACCCCAACGTGTCTGGAAAAGGCTTCGGTAATCGGTGGTGTAACTGCTTGTCCCAGTGCGAGGCCTGCCGGAGGCATCTGGATAAATCGAGCGGACCAGGTATCCAGGCACGTTTTCGGTGCGGCTTGTTGCATGGCAACTGAGGCACTGGCCTCGATCTCGCACCAATTGAACCCCTTGGCTAGCTTCTTTGGGGGGCGCGAAATCCAACGTGTAGAAAACGGCGCCCAAGTCTGGGTCGTTGGCCGCTAGCTCTAGGATGGAACTGCCCGGAACATAGCCGACGTAAACCGAATCGTTGAAATACAAAGCGCGAGGGTTCGACGGAGAGATCTTATGGATCTGCAAACTCGTCTTGGAGAACACCAGCACTTGGGACTCGACGGGCACGTTGAGTTCTTTGAGCAAACCGGGCAATACGCCGAACTGGGAGTCCTGAGGTAGAACGAGTTCGCCGCGTTGTATTTTTCGCCCCAAGAGAGCGACAGGATCCTTTGAAAGACTCTCGGAGTATCGGATGGGAGGCAGGTCGAAGCTATCCTGTCCGAGCGCATCGTAAGCTGTTGAGCCCGATAAAATCGTGGCTCCTAACCAAAAACGGAGCATTCGCAGCATGGTCCTTGCCCTCCTTCTCGAGAATCGAGTGATTTGCCGCAATCGATCTTCTGGGCGATCTTCTGGATCGTGTGCTGTCCATCCATTTTATCGAAGCCGAGGCCTATCGATCCAATGGAATCCTCCGGAAAAGGCTAAAATGCAATGCGACGAATCGAAGCAGGTTCAGGCGGGGTCGTGCTGACCTTCTTATCCTAGAGGGTTCCTCGGTTGCCTTGAGTAACCCCGGTTTAAATCAAGGTGCGAAGAATTCTCGCAGCGGCTTGGGCGCCGAGGCTCGGCTCAAGTGCCGTGTGCGCGATGCCCGATACGACCCGGGTGATGTTGTGGTCGACCTTCGATTCGACGCTCCAGTCCTCTCCCTGGGCACTGGTGATGTAGATCGATAGTGTGCGATGTCCGCTCCCGGGTCGCTCCCCGACGATATGCAGGATCTGCATCCGGCCTTCTCTGGAGCGAAACATTCTCTCGCCAATCCGATAGCCGGCCCGAACGCGTCCGGATCGGATGACCAATACTTCAGGAGCCAATTTTCTGCCGTCTTTAGCGAGCTCGTTTCGCAGATCATCGATGAGCTCTTTCGCCTGCTGGCTTGAACTGTTGGCCAATGCATTGAGTCCATCGGATAAAACCAAGATTGTGTCGTAGCGATCGGCGTGTTGGTCCCTTAATCGCTCCAGCTTGCGAACGGAATCCGGATGCAATTGCTCACCGGTAACAGGATGTAGGATGTAGTCATTGCGATTGACCGAAAGGGTTTGTATCGGAACGGCTCCTTGGATTGTCGTTTCGAAGCCTTCGGGTAGTTCCGCCCAGATGCATTTCTTTGCGTCTTCGTAAATTCGATGGATGTGCAGGTCTAAATCTTTGGGAAGCTCGGATATATCCTCTGCGTAGCCTTCGGAGATAAATACTCCTCGTTGGCGAACCTGTGCGATGCGATCCTTGGCCTCTGCGAGAATCTCTCCGTCGGATCGCTCATCCGAGCGTCGTCGGCAGTAGGCTAGATACACCCAAGCTGGATCGCCAAAATGTTCGGTAGGTTGTCCTTGCGGATCGATCACGCCTAGTCGCTTATAAAAGTCCCACATCGCATCGTTGACACGATAACCAAATTTTTCGCGGATCCGAACATGGTCGTGGTAGCCGGTCGTCAGGTATCCGAGCATGGGATCGATGCGGGTTGGCAAGGCCATCAAATATCCGGGATTCGCGGGCATGATTTGATCGATGCACCATCCCAAATCATCGAGTGTCACATCCATGTGGAGAGTCGTACAGATATCCAGTCCGATCATCAATCCGTGCAATTTACCCATGACGATGTCCTCGAGGCAACATCGCACGAGCTGTTCTCGATTGCGAAATACTTCTGGTCCGATGAAACCAGCAACGTCGTTGAGGTGAACCCATGGCTCGGAACTTTCACCCCGCTGTTGCCTGGACAGAGTCAATGTTTGGCTCAAGCTTCTTGCTAGTCCGTATTTGCGAGACTCATGGATGAGCATGTCGGTCCCAAACCCATGGCCATTGGTGAAATCGGCTCCTTGGCCCGTCTCGAAATACAAACCGAACTTACCCTGTTTGTTTTTTGCGTGTTGCAAAAGTTTATCGACCGTCACGTCGAATGTTGCATTGGCTGCATCGGATCCTGCGATGCTCTGAAACCAAAGCGCGGTCGACCCGGGTTGCGAGTGTTCCAATGCCGCTTGAATGTCTATATGCGCCAAAACGCAGTGAGGAATTGTCGAACTGATTTCGAAGGTATCGAGGATCTCTTTAAGCGTTGATTCGACCAGGGCGACGGAGTCCTGTTCGCTCGACACGGGATTCGTTCCCACAAGAACATCGCCAACAGCATATGCGAATGCATTGAATACCTGCCAGCGAATATCATCGGGATGATCTGTTGGCGAATTTGGCTGGATTCGTGCACCCATGTACCCTTGGGATCCTAGCTGAGAGCCAGGAAGCGGATTGAATACCTTGCGGCCGACTTCGATCAACTCCTGATTGCTCATGAGCTTGACCACGCATGCGATCGAATCGCTCGACAATCCAGGGCGAATCGCGTGGATTTCCTCCTCGCTTTGCTCGAGTAGAAACGCCTTGAGCTCTGCCAGTTTCCAGGCTTGGATCTGTTGGGTCTGCGTTTTGGCTTGTGCCAATCCAAGCGCCGAGAGCATTTTGTCTTCAAAGGGTCGATGGGAATCGATCTGCTCTAAGGTGGTTTGCTCAAGGAGTTTGCGAGCCAATTGCCGCTCAGCGGGTGTACGAGCCGACACTCCAAGGATCTCGTCCCCTTCTTTGTATTCGTTGGCTGCCCCCAGAACGCGGCGGTACCAATCGACATCCCAGCCTCCTGCGATGCGGTGGACGTAGGCGATGAGATCCTCGTTTTCCAAGCCATCCGGCAAATTCCGCACCGAGGGTCCACTGGGGCGGTCCTGTGCTGCTGCGTCCAGACCGATGCAGCTTGCCATGCCAGCAAACATTCCCGTTTGCAATACCTTACGTCGTGTCAGTCCGATGCGCGGAGGTCTCATAGTCTTTGGTCAATTCGATTCAGGGATGAGTTCCAAGCAGATGATTCGGTCGCTTCCTCTGACAAACAGTAGACCATGCGAGAGGACCGGGGGGGCCCAGCTCGGGGGGTTTAATATAGGTTCTTTCGAGCCTGGTTGCGGTTTCAATTGGAGGTCCATCTCCGCGACGACCTCGTGCGTGTCGGAACCGAGCCTCAGGAGATGCAATTTGCCGTTTTCGCCGAGCCAGAGCCAGTGCGAATCGACGATCATGCCAGTACCACGATCGCGATTGCGTTGGCTCCAGACGGTTTTCGGTGGCTGGTTTCCTTGAAGCTCGATGCAGCGAATATCGGTATCGGTCGGGTTGCGTCCGCTGCTGGCATACAGGCGATTCTCATGCAGTAGGGGTGTGGCCCAGTGGGTTCGCATCGATTGACTCGATCGCATTCCTTCGTCGCGCCAAAGGAGCTTAAGCTCCGAGCCGGTGAACTCCAGCATTGCGCTGCCGATCTCGTAGGCTTCCGAGATGAAGATCTTATTGTCGTGCACCACCGGACTGGCTGCATTGACACTTTCGAGCGTTGCGGCCCGAAACGGAAAAAACTGTTCTCCCGTTCCGTCCTTGGCGCGGAAAATCAACAATCCCTCTCGCATGAGACTAACGCAGTAATCCTCGCCGTGCAGTTTCGCGATGATCGGCGCTGAGTAGCTGGCTAGATAATTCCCAACTCGATAGACCTCCTTGCCGGTCCGTTTGTCCAACGCGATCATCCCCGTTCCATCGGGCTTAGCGCTGGGCATATCGTTGATCGTTGCAGAACGGGAAAAGAAACCTCGCTTGGGACTTCCGCCGACCATGGCGATGAGCAAGTCCTTGTAAACCAGGGGACTGGCTCCAACCCCGAAGAAGTTTGGTACGACGCTGTAGTCATTGCTGAGGTTTCTCTGCCAAAGCTCTTTGCCGGTTGCGATATCGACGCACGCAATCCTGCCGGCCACACCGTAGACATACACATACCGCCCATCGACGATCGGGCTAGATCGAGGTCCATCGTTGTATCCGTAGGCGTCTTGGTAGACGACGCTTGCCTCCCACTTCCAGAGGAACTTGCCGGTTTGGGCTTCGTAGCACGAGAGTCGTTCAACGTTTCCATGACGATCGAATTGAAGCCAACGGCCAAGGGCCGCGACTCCGTTTCCGTATCCGGTCCCAATTTTTTCATGCCAGACGATTCGAAGTCCATCCTTGGGCCATTGGGTCAGGATCCCTGTTTCTGAATTTTTCGAATCGTAGTGAACCCCGAGCATTCGAGGCCAGTCTGACCCTTTGGTGCGTGTCCATAACGAGAGCTTCTCGGTTGGATCGGACTCTTGGCTCAGAGTCTCTTGGCCGAGAGTCTCTTGGACCAGGGCGTTTTGAGGTCCCCAAGAAATGGCCAGCGAGCCGAGGATTCCCAGCACCGCGAGCGCGAGCCTGGGGCTGAAAATTCGGATCGGACTTGTCGCCAATACTCGCATGAACCGTTACCTTATGAAGAACCATGGAAGACCTTAGCATTACCCACTATTTGACGATTCCTGCAACCGAACTGCAAGCGGTTTATTCTCGCAGCGGTGGGCCTGGAGGTCAGAATGTCAATAAAGTCAACTCCAAGGCGACGTTGATCTGGGATTTGAATCAAACCCAGGCCCTTTTTCCGATGGCTCTGATGCGTCTGAAGGCCATGGCTGCATCGAGGATCAACGATGAAGGTTTCTTGAAGATCCATTGCCAAGTCCATCGCGAGCAGTCGCGGAACTTGCAAGCTTGCCGCGATCTGCTTCGGGGTTTGGTTCTCGAAGCGATGAAGCCTGTTGTCGTGCGCAAGGAGACCAAGCCCAGTGCTGGGGCAAGGCGTCGGCGATTGTCCGAAAAGAAGCTTACCGGTGAGAAGAAACAGGGGCGAGGCCAACGCTGGGAATGATCCCTCGGATCGAGAAATTTCTCTGAAAACGACCTAAAAATCGGCTATCCCTTAAGCGATCTGTTGAAATCAACACGCATCTGTAGGAATCTGATAGGAGACCGAAAAACCACCACAAGACCGATATCTACCTTGTTCGTATCGTAATTTCATGGCGCGAGAAACCGTATCGAAATACATTTCGCTCCGTCGAAACCATCCGGCCTGGTCCTTACTAGCTTCCCCCAAGGGCCCGCTGATTCTCGCAAGCCTCAAGAGCTTGATCGACTCGAGCCCAGGGGGCGTAGTCCTCGAGGAGGCCGTCGAACGTCTCGCTACGGTCTTCGCCGATTATGCCAACGACTCGGAATTCGATCTCGGAGAGGATCACCCTTTGGCTGCCAGGCGAGAAATCCGGCAGTGGATTAAACGGGGTCTAATCGTCGAACGCGACGGCAAAATTCTTGCTACCGATGCATTCCAAAGAGCGTTGCTGTTCCTCGATTCGCTCGAAGACCATTCGATGACCTCCACGGCATCGCGGCTGGCTACTGTTCAACGTGCCATCGAGCTGCTCGAAGTCCAACTCAGCCGCAGCCAAAAGGACCGAGAACGTGCGATCCAGGCTCGAATGGAACTGCTGGCTATCGAACTCCAAGCGGTCCAAACCGGCGTGTTCGATGTGCTCGATGGGAAACAAGCCGAAGAGGGGATTCGAGAGGTGTACCAGTTGGCTATGAGCCTTCAAGCCGACTTTCGACGTGTCGAGGACTCCTATCGCCAAGCCGATCGCCAACTGAGGCAACGGATCATCTCGGAAAACCAAAACCGAGGACAAATCGTCGACGAACTCCTCAACGGACACGAACAACTCGTCCAGACCGTCGAAGGCCAAGTCTTCGAGAGCTTTTACGCTCAGCTCGTCAAGTCCTCGGAGCTCCATGACATGAAGTCCCGAATCCGGTCAATCCTCGAAAATGGGAATTCCGACAAAGCGCTTTCCAGAAAGCAAAAAGCAGAGCTCAAGCAACTCGTCTCGCGACTCGTCTATGAATCCGAACGAGTCATCCAAGCGCGATCGCACAGCGAACGCGACGTCCGCGGTTTTCTCAAGTCAGGATTGGCCAACGAACAACTGCGCGTCGGGGCCCTGCTCCAAGAGATCTTTCAAGCCGCCCTTGAACTCGATTGGCAATCGCAAAAAATTCGCAGGACCGATAGCCCGTTGCCTCCGATTGCAATCTCCTCGGGTAATCTACCTCTCATCGAGCGCCTACTCCCAAAACAAATCGAAAGTGACTCGGTGAGTCAACTCGAACTCGATGAAAACTATGCGGATCCGGCTGGCATGGGGGACGAGTTCTGGCAAGCCTATCGTGCCATGAATCGCGAGGCAGTCTTCAGAAACACCTTGGAAATCCTTAAACAAGACGGCCAAAAACTCACCATCGGCCAATTGGCAAAAGCCATCCGTCCTACACACGACCTAGAAACGCTCTCCTTTTGGCTCGCCATGGCCCGACAAGCCGGTTTGGAACTCGGCCAAGGAGCCCAGTCGATCGATCTGCATGACCCACTCGATGGGGACACGAGGTTCCAAGTCCCTTGGGTGGAAATGGCAATCGAAGATGTCGAAGATCTGAAGGTGGAGTCATTGGAATGAACAATATCTTTGATCGATTGGCCGGTGAATCTCCAGACGACGATCCACAAAAATCCCCAGCCATTTCTTCTTCGCAACCCGCTGAACCAATCGGCTCTTCCGAGACCGTTGATGCAGGAACGATCCGGCGCGAGCTAAAAATCGCAGTTCAAGAACTCCTTCGCCAAGGCTACATCGAGGAAAGCCAACGCCATGATCTATTCCGTAGCGTCCGTGTTCAAATCGACGCGATCAACCAAACGCTCGCCCCTTTGGATCTAACCCTCAATGTCGACTCGCATCGAGGGGTGGCTTTCCTGCGGATCGCTAAACCCGAACTAGACGAGTCGAGTGAACTCGATGGCTGGAGCCATCCGCTGGTCCGCAAACAACGACTGACCCTTGAGCAATCTCTGTTGGTTGCGATTCTACGGCAAGCTTTTGCGATGCATGAGCAAGAGTATGGAGTCGGCCAGTCGACCTCTAAACTCTCGATCGACGAACTTCTACCGACGTTCCTGACGTACTTCGGCGACACCGGAAGCGATGCGAAAAACGAAAATCGATTGCTGCAACTGCTTGAGCAACTCAAGACGCATGGGATTGTTTCAGAGGTCGACGCGAAACAGGAAGTCGTCATTCGACCTCTGATCGCGCATCTGGCCAACCCGGAGTCCCTCTCGGCTCTTCTTGCGGTTCTGAACTCAGCCAAGGCTACTGCAACAAACCAAGGAGATGATTGATGCCACAGCGAGCCAAGACCTCCGAGGCGAACTCCAAAACCGCAGAGATTCAATCCCCAGAGGATATCGAAGCGATGCCCATCGCCCAGGGTGAGGCTTCGTTTGTTTTGAGCCGACTGGAGGTCTACAACTGGGGACCCTTTCGTGGGATGCACCGAGCGGATTTCGATCCGCGTGGCACGGCGATCATCGGGCCGACCGGCAGTGGAAAAACAACGCTCGTCGATGCCCTGATGACTCTGCTGGTTGCCTCCCCTCGCTACAACCTTGCATCCACCGGCGGTCACGAAAGCGATCGAACACTGATCGAATACGTACGAGGTGTCTTGGGGGGCGATGGTGCCGATGGTCGCCAAGAGGTCGCGCGGCCCGGCAAGACCATCAGCGGTATTTGCGCAACCTACGTCGGGGGCAAGCAGACGGTCAAAATCGCTGGGATATTCTGGACCGAGGGGACTGGCAATGCCGCGGATGATTTGAAGCGGCGTTGGGTCTTTTCGATGGCTCCCGACCAAAGCTTGGACGTTTGGCTACGGTTGCTTCACGACGACGGGATCCGCGAGTTGCTCAAGGTTGGGCGAGAAACGGCCAATCTCAGGTTCTTTGAAAGCAAACGATCCTATCTTGAGCGGATTCGCAAGTTCTTTGATGTCGGCGAAAACGCATTTACCCTTCTAAACCGTGCCGCAGGCTTAAAACAGCTCAACAGCATTGACGAAATTTTTCGCGAACTGGTCCTAGAGGATCGATCCGCTTTCGACCGGGCCGTCGAGGTCGCTGCCGAATTCGATAACCTCTCGGACATTCACGCCGAACTGCAACTGGCCGAGCGCCAACGCGAATCGCTCCTGCCTGTTCTTGAGGAATACGAGAGGCTGCTGAAATCGCAACGCAAAACCGAGAAACTCCGAATTCTCAAACGAGTTCTGCCGATCTGGTTTGCTCGAATCAGCCAACAGAAATGGGAAGCCGAGTTTCTGCGACTCTCGGGGATCATCGACCAAGGCCAGCAAGAATTGACCCAGATGGAACAGAAAGCCTCGCTGGCGCGATCCGAGGTCGATTCGCTGCGTGAACGTTACTTGGAACTCGGTGGAAACATCATCGGTGAATTGGAAAACACCATCGCTGCCCAGCGAAAACTCGTCGACGAACGGAAAAAACAAGCGGCGCTGTATCGCCAAATGGTCTTGCGGTTCGGATTGAACGACGATCTGTCAGAAGACATGCTTCGAGCCAATCAAATTGAACTCCGCAAGCAGCAGCAAGCCCTGCATGTACAATACGAGGCGCAACAATCGATGACCCTCGGGTCGATGTCCACGCTCCAAGTCCACCAACAACGCGTCGAAGAACTGACCGATGCGATCCGCAAGGTCAAGCAGCGACCTGGATCGAATATCCAAATCCCGTACCAGGAATTTCGCTCTGAGTTGGCTTCCGAATTGTCGCTTTTGGATTCGGATCTTCCCTTCCTAGCCGAACTGATCGAGGTCAAAGCTTCCGAGGCACCCTGGCGCGGTGCGATCGAACGAGCCATCGGCTCCGAACGCCTCCGCATCCTCGTTCCAGCAAACAGGATCCAAGACGCTTTGCGTTGGGTCAATCAACGCGATAACCGCTTGCACGTTCGGCTTCAATCCGCAGAGTCTACCACCCAACGAGTCAGCTTCTTCGAAGACGGTTATGTCCAGAAGCTAAACATCAAGCCCCATGCGCTCAAGGATGCTGCTGTGCGACTGCTGTCTGCTCGCGATCTGCATTGCGTACTGACCAGCGACGAACTGAGTATCACCGAAAACGCTCTGACGATCGAAGGGATGATGTCCGGACGGCACGGGAAATTTGAGAAACAAGACCAACGCAGACTCGATCGAGACTGGATGACAGGGTTCGATAACAAGGACCAACTCGATGCGCTTGCTAAGCAATGCGTGGAGGAAACGCATTTGGCCCAAACAGCAAAACAAACCGTGCAATCGGCGCAACTGAAACTCAAGCAAATCGAGGAAACCCTCCGTATCCTCGACGCTCTACTCAACCTGGACTTCGCCACGATCGACCTGCCCAACGCCGAGTTGCACATGCAGCGTTCGCTCCTGCGCCTCGAAGGCCTACTCGATCCGAAATCCGATACGAGCCACGCGAAATTGCAATACGAACATGAAAACGATAAGCTCGAAACGCTGCGCCAGAAGATCTCCGATCATCGCTCCGAAATCGCTGTATTCAACGACAAGCGTTGTTCGGCAGAACAAGCTTGCGAGGACGCTCGGAAACGCTCGGAAGGGCGTCTCGGGGATCATGAAGAAGCTCTAGCGAGCAAGCACTTGAGGGTCGAATCAGAGGTCCCCCCGCAGCGCTTGATCGAATCCGAAAGACGATTGGCCAAAGAGATCGAATCCCAACTCGATGAACAACTCATCCGCGATGCAGATATCGAACAACAGCTTGTGCGAAAAATGGAAAATGCCAAACGTGTCGATACCGGCGCGCTGGTCGAAGTCGGTTCAATCATCGATGAAGTTCCCGTTTATCTCGAACGACTAAGGGTTTTGACCGAGGAAGCGCTGCCTGAAAAACGGACGCGATTCCTGGAGTACCTCAACCGCTCGTCGGACCAAGGGGTCACGCAATTGCTCGCTAGCATCGACGAAGAGGTCGATGCGATCGAGGAACGGATCGCAGAGCTAAACCACACCTTGGTCAAAGTCGATTTTCGTTCTGGGCGCTACCTGCAACTACTGCCTCAGAGAATGAAAGATGAACGACTTCGATCGCTCAATATCGCCATGCAAAAAGTTCGGCACGCTGCCTTGAAAGACGATGGCGGTCAGAGCCACTTCAAAGCATTGCAAGAGATGGTAGCGATCCTGCGTGATGCAGGTGAAAATCGCCGTTTACAAGGATCCAAGGCTCTTCTGGATCCAAGATTTCGATTGCAGTTTTTTGTCGTCGAAGTCGATCGAATGACCGCTGAACGCTCTCCACCCCGCACCGGGTCACAAAGTGGTAGCGGCGGCGAAAAGGAATTGATGGCCAGCCACATCCTGACGGCCTCATTGAGCTATGCCTTGTGCCCTCCGGCTGCGACTCGGCCACTGTACGGGACCGTCGTTCTCGATGAAGCGTTCTCGAAAAGCTCTCCGTCGGCCGCGACGAGGATCATCGAAGCGCTAAGAATCTTCAGCCTGCATCCAATCTTCGTGACCCCCAATAAGGAAATCGGGCTGCTGAAAAAACACACTCGAAAGGTCGTTTGCGTTCAAAGACCTGGAAAAGAAGCCAGCCTAGCTTCGATCTCCTGGGAGAAACTCGAAGAAATCGCGCAAAGTCAATGAGATCGCCCTCGGAGCTTAAATCCAAACTGCGAAGGCACTGGGAACACGCCGGCTTGCGTGAATCGCGTCTGCTCGGATTCGCTGGTGCGTGGCCCTGGACCCTCTCGATCGGTAAACCCAACTCCCGCAGAATCCGAGATCAGCTCGATGATGTCAAGCGTCACCTCGAACGATGGAGGCATGTCCACGTAGGCAAAGTCCTTTGGGAACAGGTCGTCTATCGGCACGCAAGCCAACCCGTTGGAATCCCAGTCGCTTGGCAATTGGATAAACCATCCGAGTGGATCGAAGCCATCGGAGATCCTCGGATTCGAGCCGAGTTTCGCGACATGGGACTCTTGGTCGCCGATTCCCCAGAGGTTTTCCGATCGCTGCTGATTCGCAGGCGATCGCTCTGGAGCTCAAAAGAATCCGAGGAAGTTCTCCAAGCGACCCGATTGGCTATGGCGTTGCAACCCGGATGCGCCATGGGCCGGCCCCTGCGGACATTGGCGATCGAAGGGATCGACACGAAGTTCTTTGAAAGGAACTTCGCATTACTCGTCGCCTTGCTCGATGCTCGGTTCGATGGGGAACCGAGCCGACTTGGACTAGAGACCTTTTTGGGTGCACCCGAACAAGCAGATCATTGGCTCTTGGTGGTCGATTTGGATGGAAGCCTCTTGCCATTCGAAAAGGTACGCGTCAAATCTTCGGACCTATCGACCCGACCACTGCCGGGGCAAAGATTGCTTGTCGTTGAAAACGAAACCTCGCAGCATCAGTTGTGCTCTTTGCCAGGAACCCTAGCGGTCCTCGGAGCAGGTTTCGATCTGAACTGGATGCATGCAGCTTGGTTATCCGAAAGGCAGGTTGGATATTGGGGTGATATCGATACATGGGGGCTCGGATTTTTATCCAAGGCTCGCTTAGCAGTCCCCCGGTTGGACGCATTGCTCATGGATGCAGATGTATTCGAATCGCACCGGCACTCAGCAGTCAAAGAGCCAGTAAGCGCCGGTGAAGAGCCCCCGGTGGGATTAGGGCCCCAAGAGATCGAGCTCTACCGATTCCTGCTTGGACAGGACAAGCGGCGGCTTGAGCAAGAGTTCTTGCCAACGGAGTTGGTCCATCGACATCTGCGAGCTTGGGTCCAAGGGGACAGACGGATCGCAAAGTACCCATCGGCTCCGGCCCATTAGAGTCTCGCAGAAGCGATCCTGTTTTGGGTTTTTTTGAACTTTGTGACGAGCATCGCCGCACGCAGCAACTTGTTTAGACGACCGGATTGTTGATCGAGTCGAGGGAAACCCCAAGTGCCTTGAGTCTTTCAACGATTTGGTCGATCGAAAGGGGTTTGCCCGCTACTAAGGCGGCCTTTGCCTCCATGTAGATCCTCAAAGCGACATCGCGTTGGATCCCGAGACGTCCAAGGAGCGGTAGCACTTGCTCAAGGACGGCGGCACCATCGAGCCTTGGTCGTACCACTGGGAGAGTGTTCGCAGGCGGAGCGTGCAACCTTTCCCAGTCGATTCCAAGCTCTTCGAGACGGCTTCGGACCACTTGAAGATCCAGAGGCAACCCGGCGTTGATGCCTGCGTAGATTTCATCGCGGATCGTTCCGAGGATCTCTGCGGAAATCCCAGCGTTTTTGAGTCGAGCGAGGATCGAGTCGGCGATGGGTTCGGTCACGACGATTGTGGGCATAATCGGCCGTTCGGGGCGTTCTGGATTCTCAGGACGTTCTGGCATTTCAGGACGTTCTGGCATTTCAGGACGTTCTGGCATTTCAGGACGTTCTGGCATTTCAGGACGTTCTGGCATTTCAGGACGTTCTGGTATCTCAGGCCGGGCCGCTTGGGGCAAAATCGTATCGACATCGACACCCAACTGAGCCAATCGATCACGGACTTGTATGAGATCTAGCGGAGAGCCGGATTGGTGGGCCGAGAGCAATTCGCTTGAGATGGTGGCGATGGTGTTCGGTGAGACGCTGAAGGCTTCGAGTCGTTTCGACAGCGAGTCGATAAAGTGCTCGAGACGTTTGAGTTCTCTGGAATCTTGCGGCTGGTCCGATTCGTTTTCGGATGGATCGTCGGTCGATGGGTTATCGTCTTGTCTCCATTTCAGGATTCCGTTGACGACATGGTCCCCTAGTTCAGGTCGACCGCCGGAGCGGAGGGTATCGAGGGCAGCGTGTGCGTCTTGGAGGGAGAAGTTCGGGGGTAGGAGGTTGGAGGCGATGGCTTGTTCGATGCGTTCGATGCGTCGGTTGTGTTCGACGCGGCTTGCGCGTGCTGTGCCGGAGCCCATCGAGGTTTGGGAGTTCAGGTGGTTGATCACACCGAGTGCGTCGAGGGGGGAGAGCGAATTGTCGGCATCCACATCGACGAGTGCCAAGTCGGTCGTCACGTTCGATCGCGAGGGTCCGTTGGCCAACGATTGGTTGATTCGATCGATGACGACTAACGCATCGAGGGGTGTGACCGAACCGTTTGCGTCAGCGTCTTCGGGAAGCATGAAGTTGTGGAAGCAATCGCCGGCCATCACGGTTCGGTTTTCGAGGTTTTCGAGGATCAACCGGCGGTTGCTCGAACGTCGTTGGGATCTGTCAAACTTGCTGTTGGACTTGGTCGATCGCATGATAAAACCCTATTGGTAGGAACCGTTTTGAATGGAGCCTTGAGTGCTGTGAATCGATGTTTTGTCGATCCGATTGTTTCGGGCGGACTGGTAGGCGGTGATGAATCGTCTAAACTTCCTGTCGGGCCCTTGAATATCTTAGGCGAAAATCGAACTTTTTGCCCTATTTTGGCGACCTTTTATTTCTCGAATTTTCAAAAACACGATATGTCCACTGCGAAAACTGCCATCACCCCTACCCGTGCCGAAGATTATCCGGAGTGGTACCAACAGGTCATTAAGGGGGCGGATTTAGCCGAAAACAGCGCGGTTCGCGGTTGCATGGTGATCAAGCCTTGGGGGTATTCCCTCTGGGAAAACATGCAAAAAGCGCTCGATCGGATGTTCAAGGACACGGGGCATCAGAATGCTTATTTCCCGTTGTTTATTCCGATGAGTTTTTTGGAGAAGGAGGCCCAGCACGTCGAAGGGTTTGCCAAGGAGTGTGCGGTCGTGACCCACCATCGGCTCGAGCCCGATGGCAAAGGGGGCTTGCGCCCAGCCGGTCCTCTTGAGGAACCCTTGATTGTCCGTCCGACGAGCGAAACGATCATTGGGGCGACGTATGCCAAGTGGGTTCAGTCCTATCGCGATTTGCCGATCTTGATCAATCAATGGGCCAATGTGGTGCGATGGGAGATGCGGACGCGGTTGTTTTTGCGGACCGCCGAGTTCCTTTGGCAAGAGGGTCACACCGTCCACGCCACGGCCGACGAAGCGATGGAGGAGACTCGCAAGATGCTCGACGTCTATACGGACTTTGCGGAGAACTTCATGGCCATGCCTGTCATCCGCGGTGAGAAAACACCCGGTGAGCGATTCCCCGGTGCGGTCACGACGTTATCGATCGAAGCGATGATGCAGGACCGCAAGGCACTGCAAGCTGGCACGTCCCACTTTTTGGGGCAGAACTTTTCGAAGGCTCAAGAGATCAAGTTCCAAAGTCAAGCCGGTCAAATTGAATACGCTTGGACAACCTCTTGGGGTGTCTCTACCCGGCTCATCGGTGCGTTGATCATGACCCACTCGGACGATGACGGTTTGGTCCTGCCCCCACGATTGGCACCGACCCAAGTCGTCTTGATGCCGATCTACCGCGACGAGCAGCAGAAAGCCGATGTCATGGCTTACTGCGAATCTCTCTGTAAGCAGCTTCAAGCCCAAAGAGCGTTCGACGAACCGCTGCGTGTTGAGATCGATCGCCGCGAGTTGCGCGGCGGCGAGAAGAAGTGGTATCACGTCAAGCGAGGTGTACCCATTCGAGCTGAAGTCGGCCCAAAGGACATGGCCAATCAAGCAGCTTTTGTGGCTCGGCGCGATACAGGCGAGAGCCGGTCGATGCCCATCGCGATGCTCGTCGAGAGCATCGGTGAGCAACTCAAATCCATCCAAGATCATCTGTTCGCCAAAGCGCTCGCCATGCGGGAGGCGAACACTGTCGAGCTGGCGAACGAAAAGGAATTTCGGGCATATTTCCAATCCGACGATGAGCAAGGTCGCTC
>Ga0315906_10005750_pt1 | contig 15505 bp, 13 predicted proteins | sample LakEriMetagenome_4_FD_203526 | JGI IMG/M metagenome (GOLD analysis project Ga0315906, IMG submission 203526) | Freshwater fungal communities from buoy surface, Lake Erie, Ohio, United States - Buoy 2 MA122 | ecosystem: Environmental > Aquatic > Freshwater > Lake > Lake biofilm | place: USA...
CTTCGAGGTAGGCGTTGTTCATCTGCGGAACCGCGTCGGCGATCGCCCGCACGATCGCGTATCCGATGATGTGGGTGAAACTCACCTTGCTCTGACCGGTGCGACTGCGGTAGCCGTTGATGACCGAGCGGTTCACCTCGAGCAACTTGGCCGGGATGTTGCGGAAGCTGGTGGCGGTTGGAACGGTGAGACTGCGTTCCATGTTGGCCACGATGGCCACGCCGGCGCCCTTGATCGGTTCACCCGCATCACCCGACACGGCCGGGGCCGCCGGCGTCGGAACTGGTGCCGACGCTTTGCCGTTGGTTGCCGCTGGCGCCACCACCGGGGCCGGAGCCGGAGCCGGAGCCATCGGGGCGGCACCGGACGTGAGGGACTTGTAGTCCGAGAAGAACTCTCGCCACGACTCGCCGACCGAGGCCGGGTCGAGTCGGAATTGCTCGTACATCTCCTCCACGAGCCACGAGTTGGCCCCGAAGTCGGGCTGTGCGTCAGTCGGGGGAATCAGCGTTTCGGACACGGGCAAACTGTACCCCTCCCCATGCACTCACCTGCGGTGTTATGTCCCGCGAACCAGAGGCGGGTGACGGCTCGCACAATCAGCGGTTTGATTTTCGCAAGCATTCACTTGTAGATTCATCGCATGTCGATCGCCCGTCTCCCCCGTTCGCGTTCACTCGTCGGCGTCGTCGCCGGAACCGCCCTCGTGCTCTCCGCGTGCGGCGGCGGTGGCACCACCACTCCCGAGTACTCGGTCCCCACCGACGCCGATCTGGTCGTCAAGGCCGTTCCCACCATCCGTTGGGACGCCAACGCCTACACCGCGCCCGCTGGCGAGATCGACGTCTTCTTGGCCAACGACGACAACGTGAAGCACGTGCTGGTGGTACGTCAGGGTGACAAGGTCGTCGGTGACCTCGAGTTGGTGGTGAACAAGCGTGGCGACGTCGCCGAAGGAACCATCAGCCTCGAAGCCGGTGAGTACTTCGTGTACTGCACCATCCCGGGCCACGGAAACATGAACAGCACGCTCACCGTCTCCTGAGCCGACCACTGGTCGCACAAAGCAGAAGGACCGCCCCGAGGGGCGGTCCTTCTCTTTCGAGCGTTGGCTCGGGCCGAACGATCAGGCCTTGAGCAGGATCTCTCCGAGAATGTAGAGCACGACCCACAGACCGACCGCCGTGTACATGGCGTTCTTGTGGCTCTCGTAGGGCCACAACAGCTTGTTCGTGTTGGCGGTACCGCCCAGCTTGCCCAGCGCATTCAACTGCAGGATCGCACCGATCACCGTGGCGATGATCACGAAGGTCCAGGCTTTGCCGGCGTCGTTGCCGTCGTACAACGGTCCGAAGAAGTGCGAGGCGCCGACCATGTAGAACAACATCGACAGCGAGAAGATCATGTTCTGACGGCTGGCCAGCACGGCGCGACGACCGGCCGCCGCGGCGCCGGGGTCGGCCTCGCCCCCCGCGATCACGTTGGCGGCGTTGGCCAGCACGATCTTCTGGTTCTTCCAGATGACCATCCAGACGTTGGCGGCCATGGTGATGCCGAGAATCATGCCGACGAAGATCGCGGCGTTGTGCGGGAGCCCGTAGCCCGAGGTCTCCGACATGAAGTCCTGCATGTAGTTCTCGGTGACACCGATGATCAACAGACCGAGCACCAGCGTGACGACCGCGGCCCAGCGGAACCACCACAGGGCGCGACGAGCCAACTTGTCGATCGAGATGTTGCGGGCCTTGCCCTCGTCGCCGTAGGCGGCGAACGCCGGGACTTGCACGACGTTGAAGTAGTAGAGCAAGCCGATCCAGGTGATGCCGGCGAGCACGTGGAGCCAGCGCGTGAGGAACGCCAAGCCTTCCTGCGAGAACAATTCCATTTCGTTTCCTCCTTCGAGTGTCCGCGCACGATGACGCGAAGCAAGTCCAAAGTACCAAATCGAACCGTGGCACGGGTTGATACGGATGGTCGGCGGATCGGGCAGGAAGCCCACGAGGGCCGGGCACTAGCCTTGACCCACGGAGGCTTCCCATGGCGCACGAGTTCATCTACACCTGTTACAAGTTGGCGCGGCACTATCCGCCCGACCGCACGGTGCTCGAGAACATCTCCTTGTCCTTCTATCCCGGGGCCAAGATCGGCGTCATCGGCTCGAACGGCGCCGGAAAGTCCAGCCTGTTGCGGATCATGGCCGGACTCGACGACGGCTTCTCGGGCGAGGCCCGCCTCACCCCCGGTTTCACCGTCGGCTACCTGGCGCAAGAACCCCAGCTCGACCCCACCAAGGACGTGTTGGGCAACGTGATGGACGGCGTGGCGTCGGTGAAGGCCATCCTCGATCGCTACAACGAGGTCATGGCGATGTGGGGCGACCCCGACGCCGACTACGAGAAGGTCGGGGCGCTGCAGGCCGAACTCGAGGACAAGATCGCCGCCGCCGACGCCTGGAGTCTCGAACGCAATGTCGAGATCGCCATGGACGCTCTGCGTTGTCCGCCCAACGACGCCGACGTCACCAAGCTCTCGGGCGGAGAGCGTCGTCGGGTCGCGTTGTGTCGTCTGCTGCTCAGCCGCCCCGACCTTTTGTTGCTCGACGAGCCCACCAACCACCTCGACGCCGAGAGTGTGGACTGGTTGGAGCGCTTCTTGAAGGAATACCCCGGCACCGTGGTGGCCATCACCCACGACCGCTACTTCCTCGACAACGTCGCCAAATGGATCCTCGAACTGGATCGTGGCCGCGGATTCCCGTTCGAAGGGAACTACACCAGCTGGTTGGAGCAGAAGCAGGAGCGTCTAGCCAAGGAGGAGAAGAGCAACGAGAACCGTCGTCGCACCCTCGAGCGCGAACTCGAATGGGTGCGCATGTCCCCCAAGGCCCGTCAGGCCAAGGGCAAGGCTCGACTCTCCGCCTACGAGAAGCTGCAGGCCGAAGCCGAGGCCGCCGATCGCGGTCCGTCCAAGTTGGAGATCATGATCCCGGCCGGCAAGCGCCTCGGTGACACCGTCATCGAGGTGAACGGCATCAGCAAGTCGTTCGGCGATCGTCTCCTCATCGAGAACCTCTCCTTCTCGTTGCCCCCGGCCGGAATCGTGGGCATCATCGGACCGAACGGCGCCGGAAAGACGACGTTGTTCAAGATGCTCACCGGCCAGGAAGCCGTGGATTCCGGAACCGTGAAGGTGGGCGACACCGTGGAGTTGGCCTACGTGGATCAGAGTCGCGATTCCCTGAATCCCGACGCCACGGTGTACGAGGAGATCACCGGCAACATCGAGCACATGAAGGTGGGCAACCGCGAGATCAACGGACGCGCATACGTCGCCTCGTTCAACTTCAAGGGCAGCGACCAGCAAAAGCGTGTGGGCGATCTGTCCGGAGGCGAGCGCAATCGCGTGCACCTGGCCAAGTTGCTCAAGACCGGCGGCAACGTTCTGCTGCTCGACGAACCCACCAACGACCTCGACGTCGACACCCTGCGCGCGCTCGAGGACTCCCTGGAAGCGTTCCCCGGATGCGCCGTCGTCATCAGCCACGATCGCTGGTTCCTCGACCGCATCGCCACCCACGTTCTCGCCTTCGAGGGCGACAGCCAGGTGCGCTGGTTCGAGGGCAACTTCAGCGAATACGAGGCGTGGCGCAAGAAGGAGATGGGTTCCGCGGCGGACCAGCCCCATCGCATCAAGTACAAGCCGCTCGCCCGCTGATGACCGCCTCGGTTCGATTCGTTCGCGTCGCGTGCGCCGTCGTCTTCGTGTCGTGCATCGCCGGGTTGATCGTCTCGTCGATCGCCGGCAACAACGAGGGCTGGGTGCTGACCATCGGTATGTGTGGTGCGGCCGCCGCAGTGATTCTCATCGTCGTGTCGTTGGTGACGACCAATCGTCGACTACCCGAGTTCGTCGAGGCCGACGCCGAAGCGATCGAGGCCCGCATCGCGCGTCTGACGGCCGCCGGCGTCGATGAAGCAGAACTACGTGAATTGGTGAGGGCCTCCGTGAAACTGGGTCGCGGCCAGTGACCGAGGCCCGTTCATCGGAGACCGATCAGGAACTCGCCACTCGGCTGGCCGTCGAAGCCGGCCGCATGTTGGTCCAGTTGCGCGACGAACTCGTGCGCGAGGGCATCCACTACTGGGACCTCAAGGACGAAGGCGACGTCGCCGGACATCGCTTTCTCGTCTCCGCCCTCACGGCGGCGCGGCCCGACGACGTGATCCTGTCCGAGGAGGCCGCCGACAACCGCCGTCGACTGCAAGCAGATCGCGTGTGGATCATCGACCCCATCGACGGCACCAACGAGTTCGCCGAACCTCCGCGGTTCGACTGGGCGATCCACATCGCGTTGTGGGAGCGCGGGTCGCTCACCGCGGCCGCCGTCAGCATGCCGGCCCTCGAACTGGTCTTCAGCACGCATCCGGCGCCCACGCTTCCCACGGTCGAACGCGAACGCCCGATCCTGGTGACGTCCCGGTCCCGCAACACCTACGCCGCGGTCCGCGTGGCCAACGAACTCGGGTGCGACGTCGGTCGACTCGGCTCGGCCGGGGCCAAGACCATGGCGGTCGTCATGGGAGAGGCCGACATCTACGTGCACGACGGGGGCATGTATCAATGGGATTCCGCCGCCCCCGCCGCGGTGGCCTTGGCCGCCGGCTTGCACGTCAGTCGCATCGACGGCAGTCCCCTCGTGTACAACCAGGAATCGTTGTGGCTGCCCGACTTCGTGGTGTGCCGACCAGAATTCGCCGGTGCCGTGCTGGCCGCCGTCGACTACTGACACACCTGCGCCCTCGTGACCCGCGTCGGCATCTGTAAGGTGAGCGCGTGAATCGTCATCCCGGAATCGCCGTCGCCGGCCTGACGTCATTGGCCGCCGGCATCATCCACGGTGGAGCAATCGGCCTGCACGTCGAGCACCCGCAGTTGGCCCGCATTTTCATCGTCGTGACGTTGCTCCAGGTGGGCTGGGGATTGACGATGCTCCTGGCGCCGCGGGTCGTGCTCATTCCGGCCGGTGTGCTCATCAACGGCGCCGCTGTCGGTGGGTGGTTGCTCACGCGTATCGGTGGCATCTCGTGGATCGACGGACTCGAAGTGGCCGAGAGTCCGCAATGGGCCGACTCCATCTGCGCCGGACTCGGAGCCATCGCGGCCTCCACCGCCCTGGCCGCCGTACTGATCGGATCGCGTCCGCTTCCGTCCGTGCGCCTCACCTACCCGGCGATGGCGTGCGCGGCGTTGGTCGTCCCCGCCATGTGGACGGGAAGTACTCACGTGCACGATCATTCGACGGCTCTGGCAGCCAACGGCGTGGTCGACGAATCACAACCCCACGATCACTCCGACGAGGCGGTGGTCGAGGTGTCGAACATCGACGGATCCGACACCGTCACGACCGATGCGCATCCCCACCTCGCCGACTGGCCCCGAGCGTACGACCCGGCGGTCGGCATCGACATTGGCGGTGTCGAAGGTGTGAGTGCCGAGCAAGAGTCACGGGCGCGGGCTCTCATCGAGAGCACCCTCGACGAATTGCCGCGGTGGGCGAACTACGACGACGCCGTGGCCCAGGGCTGGGTGTCCATCGGCGACGAGAGCACCGGTTACGAACACCTGGTCAATCGCCGGCTCATCGTCGACGACAAGTTCCTCGATCCCACCGCGCCCGAGTCGCTGGTGTACAGGGCGGAAGGCAGCAAGCGAACGCTGGTCTCGGCCATGTTCATGGCCAACGTCGGCGTGGCCATCGACGACCCGACGCTCACCGACTTCGCCGGACCGCTGATGCAATGGCACGTTCACGACAATCTGTGTTTCCGCAACAACGCCCAAGGACGTTCCGTCGTCGCCGGCGTCTTGAACGCCGAAGGAAAGTGTCCGGCTGGATCCGCCCTCGGCGGAATCGGAATCTCCATGGTGCACGTGTGGATCACCGCGCATCCCTGCGGTCCGTTCGCCGCCCTCGAGGGCGAAGGAGCCGGCCGAGCCGACGTCAGCGACGCCGAGCGCAAGGATCTGTGCGAGCACGACCACGCCACGATGTCATCGGGTTCCGGTGCATCCGGCGCGTCGACGACTCCGGAGACGACTCCGGCACCCACCACCACCGCTCCCAGTTACAAGGACAACGGCTCGGCGCGCATCTCCTTGGCCGGCTTCCCCGGTGTGTCGGCCGACCAACAGGCCCGCGCCGAGGAACTCGTGTACCGGACGCGCACCGTGTTGCCGAAGTTCGCCACCACCGACATCGCCATCGCCAACGGCTACTCCAGCATTCAGGACTCCTCCACCGGCGTGGAGCACTACGTGAACTGGTCGTACATCAACGACGAACACGAGTTGAATCCGGACTATCCGGAGAGTTTGGTGTTCCAGGTCGGCCCCAACGGTCAACGGACATTGGTGTCGGCCATGTACATGCTGGGCGATTCGTACACGTTGGATTCCGTTCCGGACATCGGCGGATCACTGACGCAGTGGCACATCCACAACAACCTGTGCTACAGCCAGGACCCGTTCGTGAACGGCTCGACGCGCGTCGTCGGCGTCACATCCGAGAACGGACCGTGCAGTTTCGGCATCAAGTTGAATCCGAACCCGATGATCCACGTCTGGATCAAACCTCACCCGTGCGGCCCGTTCGCCGCGCTCGAGGGAGTCGGCGCGGGCCAGATCAAGCCGGGCGAAGAACGTCTGTGCGACGACGTCCACTCTCACGGCTGATCAGTCGGCCGACGACGAGAGCCCACAGAAAGCCGGCCGCGCTCACTGCCAGCACCACCTTGGGCATCGTGGACGAACCGGACGACTCGATGAGAGGTCCGATGCCGGTGGGCACGATCAGTGCGCCGATGGCGGCAGCGCCGACGATCCACGACGTGGCTTTGGCCGTCAGGGAAAGTCGCGCGTCGACGAGTGCGATCATGGTCGGGTATTGCGGACCCGCGCTCAATCCGTAGACGGCCGCGCTCGTCCAGATCGACCACGCCGCTCCGTCGGCCAGGACCATCACGAGTAGTGCGACCACCGAGATCGCGCACGACGACACCACGATGACGACCGGTCTCAGCACACGGTTCACCGGGATCGCCAACAGGCGACCCAACGCGAACGCTCCCCAGAAGGTCGCGGTCACCAGAGCCGGTGCCGAGCCCTCCAGATTCTGATCCTCGGCGAAGGTGAAGATCCAGCCGCCGAATCCGATCTCGGCCCCCACGTACAAGAGGAAGAAGAACGCCACCGCGGCGGTGGTCGATGGCGACATCGGTGGTCGATCGACGTGATCCTCGGCGGTCGGAGCATCGGGGGCTCGGTGACGGAGCAACAAGGTCGCGCTGATCAGTCCGAACGCCCCCACCAGGGCCGCCACCAACCACAGACCGTTCGACCACGCCAGGGAACGATCGACGGCCAACGGAGCAATCAGGGCCCCGACGCCGAACATCAGATGAAGAGCGTTCAACGCGGGACCGGACCGACCGACGCGGGCCCACACCACCATGGTGTTCATTCCCGCGTCGGCGGCACCCGTGGCCGCGCCGACCAGGGTCACCCCGGCGGCCACGATCGAAAAATGGCCACCAGCGGCGATCAGCGACGCGCCGACCACGAAACCAACCACTCCGATCGTCAACGTGGCATGGCCGCCGATCGAATCGATCCATCGACCACCCAGCATCGCCCCCGCGAAGTTGCCGACGGCACTCAAAGCGAACAACACACCGATGGCGCCCGCTCCGACGCCGAGACGATCCTCGAGGTAGGAAACGGCCGGACCGAGGATCGACAGTGCCACGCCCATGACGAGCGCGACCCAGAGGTATTGATGAACCGGCTTCAGGGCACGCTCACGATGGTGACGGTGCCGGTGGCGCCGTCGACGGTGACGATCGCACCGTCGGGTATACGCTCGGTGGCGTCGGTGACACTGACGACACAGGGCATCCCCAACTCGCGACTCACGATGATGGCGTGACTGACCACGGCACCGACGTTCACCACCACCGCACCCGCCGGGACGAACAAGGGAGTCCACGCCGGGTCGGTGAACGGGGCGACCAACACCTCTCCCGGCTCGAGAGCCAACGGATCGGCCGGATCCAGGATCACCCGGGCCGTGCCCGTGTACGTCCCGGGAGCACCGGGCATCCCGGACAGCACCTCGCCAGCCACCACGGTCGTGGCTCGTGACTCGCCCTTGCGAGCCCACGATGTCAACGGGGGCACGACTCCGTTGATGATGAACGGGGGTTCGAGTTCGAAGAGCTCCAGGTACTGCCGCTCGCGTTGGGCCAAACGCGCCCGGAATTCATCGGGTCGATCGACGAAGGCATCGAGTTCGTCGGCCAACAACATGCATATCTGTGACTTCGTGTAGCCCGTGCGAACCGCGAGGGCGAAGGCCGCCATGCGCACCTCGTGCACCACCTTGATGATGTTGGTCTTGGCGCGTTCGCGTCCCGCGAGATAGAGGTGCGCCGACCGCAGACCCATGTCGAACTGGGCCAACACCTCGGGTTGTCCCGCCAGAGCCGAACGTACCCGGGCCTCGGCGGCCTCGCGCAACGCCGTGTTCTTCCCGTCTCGGCCGACCGGATTCTCCGAATCGGGCGCCCCGCGCATCGCGTCGATCAGGACGGTGGCCAGTTCGGGCTTGGTCTCCCAGGTGTCCGAGCGAATGTCCCACTCGTTCGGCCCCCGACTGCCGAATTCACGAATGAACGCGGCGAACTTCGTCCGATACTCCGCGGAGTCCGCGGGCAGTCGCGACATCTCCCACATCGCCCGACTCGGTGCCGCCGAATCGACGTCGCCGATGCTCGTCATCAACGTGAGCACCAACGACGGATCGCCGAGAGCGGCCGCGATGGCGCCCAGCGCCCCCAACCCGATCGACGTTCCCGCCGTGGTGTCGAGGTGGTGCTCGAACATCCGGCGCAACAACGCGGTGAACGAACGCATGCGCGCGACGAGAGCGGCCTCGTCGAGCTCGGACAGGTCCGGTCTCGCGTCGCGCACGGCGTTGGCATCGGCCCGATCGACCAGCAGGTGCTCGAGGCTCTCGGTGGTCATGGCCCGCATCATCCACTCGCCCAACTTGGCGGTGTTCGACGGGCTGTCGTGCCATGGCTCGGCCACGTACGCGGGAACGTCGGGGTGGGCTCCGAAATAGGTCGCGTCGATCATCTCGGGCGACAGACCGGGACCCCGCACGCCGAACATGCGGGCCGTCGATCCGTTGATGAACAAGAAGCCCCCGAAGTGGCCGATCACTTCGGGCCGCGTGGGGTGCAACTCGTGGTCGTCCATCGTTCCGGCACTGAGTTGACTGTCTCGCCAACCCATGATGACACCCGGTTCCCACACCACCGTCCAACACAGCGGACTGCAGGGGTCGGGAAGCACCTCTCCCGCATTCGCGCGGGTGTACACCGGCAACTTCGCACTCGGCTCCCAATCCGTGATCCAGCGTTCCGGCACCATGGCCCACCCCCAACGTTTCGTCCGAGAGATCTCGCGCACCAGCCCCCGCGGTGCTGTCCGAACGATAGTCGGCGTGTTGTGTCACACCTCCTCACTCGGTCCGAGATGAATTCGGATCCCTGCTGGGGCAGACTCGTCGGGTGAGTTCCTCCCAAGTCCCCGACGATCGCGAGTGGGGTGCCTTCACCGAGAACGGACCGTGGACCCTCGATCGTGCCGCGCTCGGCTGGATGCCCCTGGTGGACGGACTGCGGTCCGCCGCTCGGGCCGAGGTGCCCGCACTGACCACTCCGCGACGACTTCCTCCGGGAGCTCGCGTGATCACGGTGGCGCGCCAGATCGGCGGCGCGATCGTTCCGTGGTTCGCGAAGAAGAAGCGCGGTCGCTACGCCGATCCTGCCGACAGCCGAGCCGACGTGTCTCGTCGTCTGCGTCGCGCCGTGGAGACCCTGGGCCCGACCTACATCAAGTTGGGGCAGATCATCTCCAGCGGTGAGGGACTCTTCCCCGCCGAACTCGTCGAGCAATTCAAACTGTGCCGCGATCAGGTCCCCGCCGAGCCGTTCTCCACCGTGCGCGTCACCGTCGAACAGGACCTCGGAGCCCGGTTGGAAGACGTGTTCGAGTGGTTCGACGAGAAGGCTCTGGCCGCCGCCTCCATCGCCCAGGTTCACGCGGCGCGTCTGCTCACGGGCGAGGACGTGGTGGTGAAGGTACAACGTCCCAACGTGGCCAACCTCGTGCGCAAGGATCTCACCGTCATGGCGTGGATCGCACCGCACTTGGTCGGACGCATTCCCATCGCCGCCCTCGCCAATCCTCCGGCACTGGTCGAACTGTTCGCCGAGACCATCGTCGAGGAACTCGACTTCCGCCTCGAGGCCGCCAACATGCTCGACGTGGCCGCGATGTTGCGCGACCTGAACCAGGACGGCTACGTCGTGCCCCGACCTCATCCGCGTTTGGTCACTCGTCGCGTGCTGGTGATGGAGCGAGTCTCCGGCTTCAACTTCGACGACGTGGCGGGGATGAAGGATGCCGGCATCGACACCGAGGGCGTCATCCGCACCGGGATGATCGCGTTCATGGAAGGCGCCATGATCCACGGCATCTTCCACGGCGACCTGCACGGCGGCAACCTCTTCGTTCTTCCCGACGGACGAACCGCCCTGCTCGACTTCGGCATCGTGGCCCGACTCAGCAACGAACGCCGATTGGCGTTCCTACGCCTCATGCTGAGCGCCACCACCAACGACCTCATGGGCCAGATGGCCGCCTTGCGCGACCTTGGTGCGCTCCCCCGCGACACCGACCTGGCCGCCGTCATTCGCGACCTGCGCCTCGACCAAGCCACGATCGACCCCACCACGCTCACGGGCGAGCAAATGGTGGCCGAGGTGCAACGGGTCGTGAAGGCTCTCCTCGGCTACGGCGCTCGACTTCCCAAGGAACTGATGTTGTACGTGAAGAACATGGTGTTCCTCGACGGCGCGATCTCGCGTTTGGCGCCCGAACTCGACATATTGGCCGAAGTGGCCAACATCTCGATGACGTTCGCCCAACGACACGGCGAGCGTCTCGGACGCGAGTTGGGCGTCGATCCCAACGCCGTGCAGTTCGACATGTCGAGCGTGAAGGCCAGCCTCGGCTTGGAAGCCGACGTCGACCGCATGACCTACAAGGAACTGCAGGCTCGACGCGATCTGATCCAAAAGCGCATGCGGGAGCACGTGACTCGGTAAAGATTGACGGGTTATGCGTCTCGTGGTCGCCCGTTGCAGCGTGAAGTACGAAGGACGCCTCGACGCGCACCTGCCCGAGGCCGTTCGTTTGGTGATGGTGAAGGCCGACGGGTGCGTGGCGATCCACAGTGACGGCGGTGCGTACAAGCCGCTCAATTGGATGAACGCACCCAACACCATCGTCGAGACCGACGAACAGTGGGTGGTCACGAACCCCAAGGGAGAGACCCTCACCATCACCTTTCACGAGATACACGTCGAGACGAACCACGAATTCGGCGAGGATCCGGGACTGCAAAAGGACGGCGTCGAGGCCCACCTGCAGGAGCTCTTGGCGGCGTTGCCCGAATCCGTTCAACCCGGACTCTCCCTCGTGCGTCGCGAATGGCCCACCGCCATCGGCCCGGTGGATCTGATGTGCATCGATCTCGACGGCAATTACGTCGCCGTCGAGATCAAACGTCGGGGCGAGATCGACGGCGTCGAGCAGTTGGCCCGATACCTCGAGGTTCTGCGCGCCGACGCCAACCTCGTCGGATTGCGCGGCGTGTTCGTGGCGCAGTCGATCAAGCCACAGGCCAAGGTGATCGCCGAACAGCGATCGATCGCCTGCGTGGAAGTCGACTACGACGACCTTCGGGGGCGACGCCCCGACGATCTGCGCCTGTTCTGATCAGGAGTAGCGAACGAGACCCTGGTCGATGACCACCCGGTCTCCCACCGAGGTGGTGAACACGGCTTCGCCGGCGTTCGTCTTCCAGATGCGCACGGTCAGTTCGTCACCGGGAAGAACCGGCGACGAGAACCGACCCTCGATGTGGTGGAACTTGGTGACGTCGTTGTCGCAAAGAGCCTTCAGCAACATGCGACCCGTGAAGCCGTAGGTGCACAATCCGTGCAGGATCGGACGGTCGAACCCGCCGAGCGCGGCGAACGACGGGTCGGTGTGCAACGGATTGCGGTCTCCCGACAGGCGATAGACGAAGGCCTGATCGGGCGACGTGGTGAGCGACACCTCGTGATCGGGGGCCTTTGCCGGCGGCTCGTTCTGCGGGCCCGACGGACCGCGATCTCCGCCCCAGCCACCTTCACCCCGGATGAACACCGACGAACGCGTGGTCCACAACGGTTCACCCGAGGCCGACTTCACCTCGGCTTCGGTGACGACGACGGCCGCCTTGCCCTTGTCGTGCATGGCCACGACCTTGTCCTGGACCGTCGCCTCGGCCTCGACCGGGATGGGACGGTGCAGGGTGATGGCCTGTGAACCGTGCACGAGCATGGCCCAGTTGAACGATCCGATACCGGCCATCGCACTGCGACCGGCCGAGGTGGTGCCGGAGCCGGCCACCACCGCGAACGTGGGGAACACCACCTGGGCGACGTCCTTGGTGTTCTCGGTGGTGAACGCCAGATCGGCTTGTCCGGCACCGATTCCGACGGCGTACAACAACGCGTCCTTGGAATTCCAGGACATCGTGCGGACGTCACCGACGGTTCCAACGGCTTCGGGATTCAACGGCATTTCGGTACTCCTCGTGATGTGTGTCGGTTGATGGTGGTGATCGGTCTCAGGAACGCGGCTGCGGCCAGCCGCCGGGCGTGCCGTCCATGCCCGAGTTCTTGCGGGCGGCCGCGAGCAGTTCGGTCACGATCGGGCCGAGTTGGGTGGGGTCGTCGACCGGTGCGTGCTTGGGGCCGCGCACCCATCCCTCGGCCACGGCGAGCACGTCTCCGCTGGCCTCGAAGACACGACCGGTGACGCCGGCGGCTTCGTCGGACGCCAACCACGTGACGATCGGAGCGATCCAACGCGGCGACCGCTTCTCGCGATCCTCGTCGGTTTCGGGAGCCGGTCCGAGACCCTCGGTCATGCGGGTGAGGGCCACCGGGGCCACCGCGTTCACGGTGACGTTGTAGCGCGCCATCTCGAGGGCCGCGATGTTGGTGAACGCGGCGATGCCGGCCTTGGCCGCTCCGTAGTTGGTCTGCCCCACGTTGCCGTAGATGCCCGACACCGACGTGGTGTTGATGATGCGACCCGACACCGGCTTGCCGGCCTTGCTCTGCTCACGCCAATACGCGCAGGCATGGCGGGTGGGCGCGAAGGTTCCCTTGAGGTGAACGTTGATGACGGCGTCCCACTCGGCCTCGGTCATGGAGAACAACATGCGGTCGCGCAGGATGCCCGCGTTGTTCACGACGATGTGCAGGTCACCGAACGTGTCGATGGCGGTCTGGATCATTCGCGCGGCGCCCTCGTAGTCGCTGACGCTGTCACCGTTCGCCACGGCCTCTCCGCCCATGGCCTTGATCTCCTCGACCACCTGTTGGGCGGGCGAGAGATCGCCGCCGCTGCCGTCGACGTTCCCGCCGAGGTCGTTCACGACCACCTTGGCGCCCTGAGCCGCCAGGCTGAGCGCGTGTTCGCGTCCGATGCCACGACCGGCACCGGTCACGATCGCGATTCGTCCTTCACACAGTCGAGCCATCGACGTCTCCTTGCGTTCCCGGGTGATCACCCGTCTGTGACTTCTGCTCCACGGATCATAGGTAACGCCATCCGGTGGCACACCAGTCGCCGACCACTCCTAGCCTTGCGCCGTGAACTCCGCGCGACCCGACATCGACTGTGACCTGCTGGTCGTGGGCGCCGGACCGGCTGGCACCGCCGCCGCCATCACGGCCGTGAGGGCCGGGCTGAAGGTGACCGTCGTCGACAAAGCCCGGTTCCCCCGTGACAAGTGTTGCGGAGACGGACTGACCACCTTGGCCCTGCGCCAGTTGCAGTCTCTCGGTTTCGACCCGTCCACGGTTCCCTCGTGGCAGGACGTCACGGCCGCCCATCTTCGCTCTCCGTCGGGTCGCGAGGTGCGCCTGCCTCTACCCGAGAACGGACGCTTCGCCGCCGTCACGCCCCGCGTCGAATTGGACGCCGCTCTGGTCGATCACGCCCGAACGATGGGCGCCACCATCATCGAGGAGTGCTCGTTCGACGGCATCTCGTCCGATGCCGACCAGGTGACGGTGAACGTCGTCATCGACGGATCGACCTCCACCATTCGCGCCCCGTGGGTCGTCGCGGCCGATGGCATGTGGAGTCCGGTGCGCAAGGCGATGGGCGTGGCGACCAACGGCTATCTCGGCGAGTGGCACGCCTTTCGCCAATACGCCAGCAACGTGACCGGACCGGCCAAGGATCGATTGATCGTCTGGTTCGACGAGGATCTGCTCCCCGGTTACGCGTGGAGCTTCCCTTTGCCGGGCAACCGCGTGAACATCGGCTTCGGCATCCTTCGAGACGGCGAGCGCCGCGTGCAAGACATGAAGGATCTGTGGAACGACCTCCTGCGTCGCGATCACGTGGTCGACGCCTTGGGCGAAGGTTTCCAACTGGAGGGTCGCCACACCGCTTGGCCCATTCCGGCCCGCATCGACGAGGCGGTCACCTCCAGCGGGCGCGTGCTGTTCGTCGGCGACGCGGCCATGGCCACCGATGCCCTCACCGGAGAAGGAATCGGACAGGCCTTGTTGACCGGCGTCGAGGCGGCCAAGGCCGTCATCGGTGCGGGTGAACCGGCGACCGTGCGACGGCGCTACGCCCGCGCGGTGCGGCATCATCTTCTCGCCGACCATCGCATGTCGATGCGCCTGTCGAAGGTGCTCGCCAAACCGAAGGGCGCCCGAGGTGCGATCGCCGTCCTGGACAAGTCGGGATCATGGGGACGGCGCAACTTCGCCCGCTGGATGTTCGAGGACGAACCGCGCGCGATCGCCCTCACCCCGGGGCGCTGGCATCGTCGTCTTTTCCGCCAACGCGGCGCGTACTGATCCGCGTCGGTGCCGCACGGCTACCGTGTCGGTATGCGCACACGACTGACCGACTTGCTCGACATCGAACATCCGGTGATGCTCGCCGGAATGGGTGGGGTCTCCTACTCGCAACTCGTCGCCGCCGTCAGTGAGGCCGGCGGCATCGGTACCTTCGGCGCCGCGCCCATGCGACCGGGTCAGTTGGACGAGGAGATCGCGGCCGTGCATCGCCTCACCGCCAAGCCTTTCGGCGTCGACCTGCTGGCCGCCATCCCCGGTCAGTTGGAGAAGGATGTCGAGAGCATCATCAAGGGCGGAGCCCGCATCTTCGTGGCCGGACTCGGCGTGCCCCGCGAGATCATCGACGTGTTGCACAAGAACAACATCCTCGTGGGCTCGATGTGCGGCAAGGTTCGCCACGCTCAAGCGGCCCTGGCCAGTGGGTGCGATTTCGTCGT
>Ga0315906_10005753_pt1 | contig 15504 bp, 15 predicted proteins | sample LakEriMetagenome_4_FD_203526 | JGI IMG/M metagenome (GOLD analysis project Ga0315906, IMG submission 203526) | Freshwater fungal communities from buoy surface, Lake Erie, Ohio, United States - Buoy 2 MA122 | ecosystem: Environmental > Aquatic > Freshwater > Lake > Lake biofilm | place: USA...
GTCTTTTGTAACAACAATACATGGATGTCCGTAAAGTCAGGAACTCCATGTATTGTTGTTACAAAAGACGATGGAATTGTTTTCAAGGTGGTACATAACCTCTTGGAATCCGAGCAATCTTTTCGATTATGCTCTACGAATCCATATTACAAACCATACAATGTTCATGTTGGTGAAATTCTTGAAATGTGGAAGTTTGTGAACTATATTTCGCCGGAATTGCCCGAAGTGAGGATAGACGACAATGACCTCAGTCGATCCATTCAAGATTTACAAAAAGAAATACAGGATTTGAGATCGAGCATGGGCAAGTCCTAACATTTTTTAAATCCTGTTTGTCCTTTTTTAATTAACTCTTCCAGAACGAGCTCTTTCATTAGAGAAATTAGTTGGTTTTCGGGCAGATTAAAATGACGTGCACATTCTGCTGTTGTTTTTTCCACGCTAAGAAAATCTAGGAGTTGTTTTTTTAGAGTTTTAAAGTCTGAACGGGAGTTTAAATTGCCTATGCAGTTGTCACACTTTCCGCAGTCATTGGTTTTTTGACCAAAATACGTGATTAATAGAGTGGCTCTGCACTTTGATGAAGAGAGATACTCTGAAACAGATTCAAACCGTTGGAATGCTTTTTCTTTTCTGTGTGTGTAAATGTATGGAGATAGGGATAGATAGTCATCCGGCAGTCGTTCGTGTAGAAAAGTTACTGTCGGCGAGTCAGTTGCCCATGAGATCTCGATAACCCCATAGGTTTCAAGTTCCCTAAGCAATGCCTTGAAGCTATGTTTCTGCAGGGATAGTCGTTTGATTAATTCATTTTCATTGATTTCGTAAAAATGATCGAAAATTCCGGGATAGCTTCGAGAGAGCATAGTTGTGATACCGGTAAATTTTTCGTGAGAAAGCTGAAAATTATAGAGCTCCTTGTTTCCAATCAGAAACTTGACTTTCGTTGGGCAAAAAAATCCTTCTGAAAAGCTTATGTCTTGATTCATTTCAAGAATTTTCAGCGAATTGTAAGTGACGGAAGGGTCTAAGTCATACGCTTTTGTAAATGCGCGCAAGTCAAGAGGGTAGGTTTCGTCTTTTCCTGAGCCGATTGCCACTTTTAGGAAGCTACACAAGGCTCTGTAACAATGCAGAACAGCATTTTTATCCGGAAATCGATTCTCGACATTGCGTTTAAGCTCATTTAAATCATTGTCATTCCAATAACTTATTGATTCTGAATCTATTCCATCTCTTCCTGCTCTTCCGGCCTCTTGAAAATATGCTTCAAGTGACATTGGAAATTCATAGTGTAACACATAGCGGACATCAGGTTTATCGATCCCCATTCCGAAGGCGTTGGTTGCGACAATGATTTTAGTTGTGCTATTTAACCAGTCCGTAAGTACAATGCTGCGTTCTTCACTGTTCATCCCACCGTGATAAGCAGAAGTTTTCAATCCATTTTGAGATAAATGGTAGGCAAGCTCCTTAACACTCTTTCTGGTTTGACAGTACACAATACCTGAATATTCAGGATGTTTCTTACAGTATTCAGTTATCTTATTGATCTTGTTGTCAGTTTTGTAGCAATTGTATGTTAAATTTTTTCTTTCAAAGCTTGCTTCGTGGATTTTTGGATTTTTCAGTTGAAGTTGTTTGATAATGTCATTACGAACCTCTTGGGTTGCTGTAGCAGTTAGTGCAATGATGGGAACATTGGGGTGATGAACACGTAATTCCTTAATTTGTAAAAAACTGGGCCTAAAGTCATGTCCCCATTCTGAAATGCAATGTGCCTCATCTACGACAATCAGTCCTACGGACATTCTCTTACAACGCTCTATGAAAAGCTTGGATTGTATTCGTTCGGGCGAGGTGTAAAGAAAATCCAGGCCACCAAACCTGGCATTGTCAAGAATCAGATCGATCTCTCTGTAAGACATGCCGCTGATGATACTTTTTGCTCTAATTCCTTTTTTATTCAGGTTAGTTACCTGATCCTGCATCAGTGCAATTAGTGGCGAAACAACAATTGTAATGCCTTCGCGTACCAATCCTGGAACTTGAAAGCAGATCGACTTTCCTCCACCTGTGGGCAACAAAGCGAGAACATCTGAACCATTGATAGAATCATCTATTATTTCAGACTGGGAAGGACGAAAACTTGTGAATCCCCAGTATTTTTCCAGTATTTCAACACTTTTTTTCAATAATGAGACGGTGGTTATTGTTCGGCTCAAATTTAGAAAAAAGGATGTTGGTTTGAATGATTTCGTTTGCAGGCTGAACTATTCTGATTATATTCGTTGCCATATAACCAACCTATGTTGCAAGACACATATCCTGTTAAAGTGAACAGAACGAACCAATCGAAGATTGGAGAAGTAAATTGGGAAAGTCTTCAGTTTGGAAAAGTCTTCTCGGATCATATGCTTGTCATGGATTATAGGGGTGGGCAATGGCAGGAGGCACATATAGAACCTTTTGGTAACATTAGTTTTCATCCGGCTACCTCTGCGATACATTACGGCCAATCGATTTTTGAAGGACTAAAAGCGTATCGCAGTGAAAATGGAGACGTTTCTGTGTTTCGACCTGACATGAATGCCCGCAGATTCGCGGAATCTTGCGAGCGCATGTGCATGCCTGTTATTCCTGAAGATGTGTTTGTAGAGTTGGTTAGAAAACTTGTGGAGGTGGATAGCCAATGGATTTCGGCTAGAGACGGATATTCACTTTACATCAGACCGTTTATGTTTGCCACAGATGAGTTTGTAGGGATACGTCCTTCTGAAACATACAAGTTCATGATTTTTACGTGTCCTGTTGGACAGTATTACTCTGAGCCAGTTAAGGTGAAGATTGAAGAGTTTTATACACGAGCTGCTGTAGGAGGAGTTGGACGAGCGAAGACTGCAGGAAATTATGGGGCTTCTCTTTTTCCTGCAAAACAAGGACAGCTGAAAGGGTTTCATCAACTTGTATGGACAGACGCACACGAACACAAGTATATTGAGGAATCCGGAACAATGAATATTGTGTTTATCATAGATGGAGTTATCGTTACTCCTTCTGAGGATACGGATACGATTTTACGTGGGGTAACAAAGCGTTCTGTTTTGGAAATAGCGCAGACATGGGGTATCCCGGTTGAAGAACGTAAAGTTTCGGTTCAAGAAATTGTTGATGCGCACAGAAGTGGCAAACTTCAGGATGCATTCGGTGCAGGAACTGCTGCAACTGTTGCCCAAATTATTCAAATTGGTTACAGGGATGAAATTTTACAGTTGCCACCTATTGAAACGAGAGAAATATCAAATAGGATTAAAGACCATCTAGATGGAATAAAACTAGGGCGCGTCAAAGACGAGTTTGGCTGGTGCTTGAAAGTATAGTAGAAAATCAAGGCTTCCTAGGAGGCCTTTTTTGTGGAATTTCATTTACCAGTGCATCCTAATTTCATGAAGTTTATTACGGTTATTTTATTCCTTCAATTTGTCCTATTTTCTTTTGGACAAGACACTACCGTTGTTTGTGTAACCGTACTGGATAAAGAGCATAAGGAACCGATACCAAATGTAAGTGTACTTTTGAAAAGTGATCAAAATCTATATTTATCAACCGATCAGAAGGGTGCATTTAACTTCAAATTAGCTTCGCAAAAGAATGTTACCTTAACCTTTAACCATCCTCTTTTCTCAACTGTTTCATCGGAACTCAATTCAGATAAACGCGCTGTTCAAGACACTATAAATCTCCAAATTCTGCTTGAGAAGAATTTAGTTCGGGAGCTAAAAGAAATTGTTGTCAAACCGCCTGGAAGACCAGACACTGTCTTTGAATCCGGCAGATTATCGGTTGCTGATTTTGAGATTCTGAAGGACGGAAGATTGATGCTTTTGGCATACCCGCGACAATTAAAAAAAGGGAGTGAGCTTTTGTTGTATGACGGGGTAGAGGTAAATGGATCTTTTTCTGTTCCGGGGATAGCGGAGGAGCTACTTCGCGATTTCAGGGGCAATGTTCATGTCCTGTGCCGGGAGAATGTTTATGGGGTGTCTGTTGATGGTGACATGGTTGGAATATCGTCCTTAGATCGTGGATATTTCATGAAATATGTCGCTCCAATTGTGGATACGAGCTACACAAAATATTTTCTTTCAAATTTTAATGAGAATTATCCGGCGTTTGAATATTTCTCGTATGATGCGCTAGATTCTACCTACAGCGATATTCTGCACATCGAGGATAAGCTGATGATGGAGTTGTACCGTTCTGAATACAAATGGGTAGACATACGCACGAAGCTGTGGGCAAAAAACAAGGAGATTCAGACTGGGGTAGATGCCGAAATTTGGGTCGGAGCGAATTATTTTACACAGTCTTTGTATTATAAAGAGCTTTATGCTCCATTATTTTTCAAAAACGACACCCTCTATATTTTCGATTATTACAAAGACAGGCTATTTAGTTTTAGTGACGAAGGAAAACTAATTGACAGTGTTCCAATTTACCACCATTATCATCCAAAATCGACCGGTTGGAAACGTTCTTTAATTCAGGATCGGGTTACCGGGGAAATTTATGCGGTATTTGAGAAAGGAGGAAATAGCTTTATCGGTAGAATCGACCTTCATACTGGAGAAATAACTGAGAAGGTTGTATTGGGATTTAAATTCGTGGAAAAGATAGCCATACATGACAATTTCGTCTATTACGTTTATCGTCCATTTGAATCGAATCAAAAAAAATTCCTTTACAAAGAACGATTGCCTTATTCGTTCGTAAAAGCAGATGTATTGCAGGGAATGGAAAAGGTAAAATAATTGATTCAATCGCTAACGATCCATTTTCTAGCCATGGGTCCTTCTGAAAATATCAAATCGAGAATAGAGATTTGGTAACTATATTCCTCGGAAGAAGGAAAGAGTTGGTAATAGGGCGCTATTGCTTTTTCCTCAAATACAAGCGCTCTGAAATCAAGTCCTTTTTCCTCATACTTTGTGCTGAGTTTGAAAGATAACGGTAAGTCTAAAAAAGTGCTTATCAAATCAATGCTTGCCAGATTCAAGTCGATCAAATATTTTTGATTGGAGAAAATGATTCTCTTTATTTGTTCCGAGTAATCCTCAAAATAGGCTGCTGAAGCATACGCGCTTTCAATTGCTTTCCAATGGATTCTTTGCCAATCTGTTGCATAACAAACATGAATATCCTTCATGGCGGTTTTGTTTCCAAAAGGTTTGCTCACAGGTACAGAAATATAAAGGGGGCCGTTCGCACCCAGGATTAGGGATCTGCTTCGATCGGTTTGTTTCACGAAGTGCTCGTGCCTTTCCAGGACGACATTTTGTCCGTTCAAAGCGCGAAAAAAGGGGATACTTCCGAAATAAGTAAACGGAAGGATTTGCTGCATCAATGAATCAATTTAAACACTCGTTCCCAACGGAATCCAATTTCAGGGTCGGTACTTTTTGAAAGCCAAACCAAAGATGCTCTTCCAACTACATGATCTTCAGGGACAAAGCCCCATACTCTTGAGTCTGCTGAGTTATATCGGTTATCTCCCATCAACCAATAGTAGTTCATTTCTATTCTGTACGTATTGGTTTTCTTTCCGTCGATGTAAATACCATCTTTGCGTTCTTCAAGTTTATGCCCCTCGTAAGCGGTAATTATTCTTCGATACCATGCGATATTTTCTTTTTTGAAATTGACCACCTTTCCTTTGTAAGGAACTTGAAAACGCTCGAAGTCACTGACAGTATTGTTGATGTTAAGGTCTTTTGGGAAGTAATTTAAATTATTAATCCTGTCTGAAACTGTTGGCTCATATCCCCAAATGTCGGTGTATTGCTGTTGAATATTTAATGTAAATTTTGATTCCAAAAAATCAGGATTAGAGCGAAGCTTTGCAAGTTGAGAACGTGTGAGATTCATAATATATGTTTGACCATCATCCTGTGTCATGTAATCATTGCGACTTTCTTCCAGTCCGAATTTTTCCATCATCACCGATCTGTTCTTCGGGGTGAAATTCGTTGCGAAATATTGCAGGTTTTGATCCGGTGCAACCCAAGCTGGTTTTCCGTTGACATACAGAATAGATTTTTTAATTTCCAACCAGTCTCCGGGAATTCCCACACAACGTTTAATGTAATTTTCTCTTTTATCGACGGGTCTGTAAATCAGGCCATAATGTGAAATAATACCTTTTTCAGTATGTGCAATTTTCTCTTCAGCCAGCATTTTTCTTGCCTTGTTCTTCCATTTTTCGATGTGATCAATGTACTTGTCTCCGTATTTTTCAATGATTTTAGCCTGCGCATAATCATCGCTGAACAAGAGAAGTATATCTTCTTTTACACCTTGCCCACGAGTGGCATAATAAGAGCGTATACTGTCAGAAAATCGAGTTGAAATGGTGCTAAATTCAGGATAGCTTCGAGCAAAAAGATATTGAGATTCTTTAATAACGATTCCATGGTAATCGTGTCCCATCAAGCCATCTGGCATGCGAGGATCATATACAGCGGTATCTCCACTTGGATAGTTGAATACCACAACGTCATTTCGCTGAACTTTCCCAAAACCTGGCAGTCGGGTGTAGTTCAAATACTCCAGTCCTGTGTAGGATTTGATATTAACCCACGGAACCGTATTGTGAACAAGCGGAAAGGAGAGGGGAGTAACCGGGACTTTCGGTCCGTAAGCGAGCTTGTTAACGAACAAAAAGTCTCCTACTAGTAATGTTTTTTCCATTGAACCAGTCGGAATCTGAAAAGGTTCGAACACATAAGTACGAATAATACTTGCTGCTACCAAAGCAAACAATATTGAATCACCCCATTCCTTCACGCGGGATTTTGTACCTGGCTTTTGACGAGTAACCGCATCAATTGTAAGCGCGATGACATGACCAATTACGGGAAGACAAAGAAAAAGAACGATGTGGTCTCCCCATTTCCGGGCCTCAGTATCACTACTATTTCCCCATCTTGTTTCAGGAAGCATATCTGTACCGCTTTTTGATATTTTGTAAAAAATATAGTATGGGAAGAAAATTCCTTGAAGTGTATCCGTAAATGAATAATAACCGAATCTTCTGATGATTGAGGTGTTCACTGTTGCCAGCATAACCAAGTGTACTCCAGGAAAAAGTAAAAGCAGAGACCACCATGGTTTGTGACATGTGATTTTGAATGCGATGTAATAATTGTACCCGGGAACAAGTGCTTCCCAAGTCGGTCTTTTGGGATTACGAAAGATTTTCCACCACATTCCAAGATAGGGATGGATCAATATGAGTAGGTAAAAATAGAGAATGTTCATATGTTAAAGGTTTAAAACATCTTTAATGGTGAAAACGCCTTTTTTGCCATGGATCCACTCAGCGGAGATTACTGCACCCAAAGCAAAGCCCTTTCTATTGTGTGCCTCATGCGTTATGGTAATCGTGTCTATTTCGGAGGAGTAGGTGATCGAATGTGTACCTGGAACATCCGGTTTACGATGTGATATCAGAGGCAATTGAAATTGACCAACATGCGGCTTTTTTTCTTCTCCGTGAACCCAGGATATATAATCAGAATTGTGTTCAAGTATTCCGTTTGCCAGTGTGATTGCTGTGCCACTGGGGGCGTCCAGCTTATGAATATGATGTGTCTCCTCCAAAGACACAGAGTAGCCGGATTTTCCAGACATTAGCTCAGCTAATCGGTTATTGACTTCAAAAAAGACATTGACTCCGATAGAGAAATTAGATGCATGAAGTAATGAGCCATTCCGCTCTTCAGTCATTGAAATAATTTTATCTAATGAATCCATCCAACCGGTGGTTCCCACAATGATTGGGATCCCTCGAAGAATACAATGTTCTATGTGCGCTACGGCCAGTTCGGGCTGCGTAAATTCAATTGCCACGTCTGAATCCGAGAGATCAGCGGCGTCAATTGGATTGCTGGAATTGATTCTTGCCGAAATGCTGTGTCCTCGTTCGAGAGCAATTTCTTCGATCACTTTCCCCATTTTTCCATATCCGATCAAAGCGATGTTCATAGATCAAAATTGGATAAAATTGTCGAGTTAAGGTATGAAATCATTCAGAAAATAATAGGAAAGTTGTCAAATATCCAATTTAATACTCAATCCTAAAGCTCTGTTCGAAATTAAGGAGGGTCTCAACTGAATACTCAGGTCTTCAGAGATATCAAATTCAACAAAATGAGCCTCAATTCCGGCATCTACAACTTGGAGAATATAAACTAAACCAACTCCAAGAATAGAAAGGTCTCGTTGGGTTTGATATTGTCTGAACAATGTCAGTACACCGTCGTTGTCAAACTGTTCCCATCTAACATCCGGAATGCCACCGTTTATTCGGTTTGTGTAGTCTTGTTTAAGATCTTTTTGAATGGATTGATTTTGAACGAGGAAATAACCTGTGGCAGCCAGGCCTCCATAGATGAGTGGGACTTTCCAGAATGCTTTTTTCTTGCCTTTCGGCATCGCTACGTGGTTGTATATTTGTCCTGCTCCGGGTAGGACAGAAGAGAATATGACGGCTTTTTTCGGTGAATGCCTCTGAATGGTGTCAGATAGTACAAGTGTATCCTCTTGACTGCGGAGTGCAAAGGACACGAAAAGAAGACTCAGTAGTCCGAACTGATTGAACATTAGCGGTTAAGAATCTCAATAATTCTGTTTAGGTCAACCTCAGAGTTGAAATTAACGATGATCTTTCCATTTCCTAAGGTCGATTTTTTGATTTCAACGCGCGCCGAAAGTTTGTCCCCTAAATGCTCCTTGAAAACAAATTGTGAATCGCTGATCTGAGGTTTGGCAGTTTTCTTTACCTGCCCACCAACTGAAGCCGTTTTAGGTTCAACATAGCCGTCTTTTATGAGTGCTTCGGCATCTCTTACAGAAAGACCATTATCGACGATTTGTTGGAAAATAGAAAGTTGTAAGGCTTCATCTCCCGCAGAAACCAATGCTCTGGCGTGTCCCATTGAAATAGCATTGTCTCTCACTGCAGCCTGAATGTCTGCAGGAAGTTTCAATAATCGGATATGGTTTGTAATACTGGAACGTGATTTAGAAATTTTTTGACTCAGCTGATCTTGAGTGAGACTGCATTCCTCGATCAGTCGTTGGTAGGAGAGGGCAACTTCTATGGCATTCAGGTCTTCACGCTGAATGTTTTCCACAAGCGCCATTTCCAGCATTGTCTGATCGTTGGCCACACGAATATAAGCAGGGACTTCAGTTAGTCCGGCCATCTGAGCAGCACGAAAACGACGTTCTCCAGAGATGAGCTGATATTTATCGCGGCCAAGTTTGCGTACGGTGAGAGGCTGAATGATCCCGTGAATCTGAATGGATTCCATGAGCTCTTCTAATGCGTTCTTTTCAAAGTTCGTTCGTGGATTGAACGGATTTGCCTCAATGCTTTTGACCGGGAGCATGGAAACAGAGTTAACCAATCCCGAACCGCCGGATTTTGTTGTAATATCGGTTTCTGAATTTTCGAGAAGAGCACTCAGCCCTTTGCCCAGGGCAGACCGCTTTTTCGGATTAGAGTTCATCGTTAATTTGGATTATTTTATCCTCGTTTCCTATTTTGGTGAGGTTGTTTTTTTGAAGGATTTCTCTGGCGAAATTTAAATAATTGATTGAGCCTTTGCTTGCTGCATCGTGCATCACAATAGTCTCTCCATAACTCGGAGCCTCACCCAACTTTGTGTTTCGATGAATGACAGTGTCAAAGACTAACTCTTGAAAATGTGTTTTAACCTCTTCTACTACTTGATTCGCCAATCGCAGACGTGTGTCATACATGGTCAAAAGGATTCCTTCAATTTCCAGGTCAGGATTGAGTCTTCCTTGAACAATTTTTATGGTATTAAGTAATTTGCCCAATCCTTCAAGCGCAAAATATTCACATTGAACAGGAATCATTACGGAATCTGAAGCAGTAAGAGCGTTGACAGTGATAAGTCCCAAGGAGGGCGAACAATCTATCACGATAAAGTCATAAGCATCTTTGATTTTATCCAAAGCCACTTTCAGCATGTGTTCACGGTTGGGAAGATTGATCATTTCCAGTTCCGCTCCAACAAGATCTATATGCGAAGGCAGGATGTCAAGATTTGGATTTTGGGTCTGAATAATGAGATCTTTCGGGTGAACTTCGTTTATCAGACAGTCATAAATGTTCCGCGTATTCTTCGGATCCAGTCCAACCCCTGATGTTGCATTGGCTTGCGGGTCAGCATCCACTATCAGCGTTTTATACTCCAGCACTCCAAGGCAACCCCCAAGATTAATTGCAGTGGTTGTTTTTCCAACTCCCCCTTTTTGATTCGCAATAGCGATTATTTTAGCCATCCACTTATAATTGTGTCGTAAAGTTAAGACAAAACATTGGTGGCTAATTACACACTACTAGGTAAATTATCAACCGAAAAGGTGTTGATTGTTGATACAGGTTTATTTCAGGTCGTCGAATGAGACTGAATTGAAGCGGTTATCGTTCTCTTGCTCTGCAGAACCGTCTTCGGATTTAAGGGATTCAATTTTGGCAAGCACATCGTCTAGTCCCTCGCGAAACTTCTCGAAATCTTCTTTGTAAAGAAAAATTTTATGTTTCTCGTAATTGTCTCGGCCGCTGTCATCAAACGTTTTCTTACTTTCAGTGAGCGTGATATACAGATCATTCCCTTTCGTTGACTTGATATCAAAAAAGTAAGTTCTCTTTCCCGCACGAACTACTTTGGAATATATCTCACCGTTCTTATCGTTTTCCATGTCGTTTGACTTATATACGAGCAAATATTGTAATTTTTTTCGAGAAAATCCCTCTTTATTCGATTATTCAGAATCCTCTGACAATTGGCGGTAATACATTTCAGCATAACTTCCATTTTTACTGAGCAGCTGTTCATGCGTGCCGTCTTCTGTGATATGACCTTCTTCGAGAACTAGGATCCTGTCAGCCATTCTTGTTGAAGAAATTCTGTGACTTACCATGATGCATGTTGTTCCTTTGGCAAGGTTTTCTTTGAGGCTGTTGAGGATCACATCTTCCGTCTCCGTATCAACTGCGGAGAGACAATCGTCAAGGATGAGTAGTTTTGGCTTGCGAATTAGGGCTCGGGCAATACTTACTCTTTGCTTTTGTCCGCCACTAAGGTTGATTCCTCTTTCCCCGAGCAATGTTTCATAACCATCTTGAAACTCTACGATATTGTGGTGAACGTGAGCTCGGATAGCTGCTTGTTCGATTTCTTCCTTGCTTGCTTTTCTTTCTGTAATCCCAAAAGCTATATTGTTTGAAATGGTATCAGAAAAAAGAAAAACATCCTGCGTAACGCTACCTGTTTGTTTTCTGAAATCAGATAAATTGATATCTTTCAAATTTTGTTGATCGATGAGAATTTGTCCGGATGTAGGGTCTATTTGGCGAGTAATCAATTGAACGAGAGAAGTTTTTCCACTTCCTGTTCGACCAACGATGGCTACAAATTCGCCGGGCGAAATTGAGAAATTTACATTCTTAAGCGCAGTAATTCCAGAGTTCTGGTAAGTAAGGGATACATTTTTCAGTTCAAGCTTACCTTTCAAGTTGAATTCGTTTGATGTTGGACTGGATATGTCAGGCTTTTGATGCAGGAATTCATTGATTCGAGATTGCGACGCTGCGGCTCTTTGATTTATCGAAGTTACCCACCCAATACTTGCGAAAGGCCATGTAAGCTTGTTGACGAAAAAGATGAATGCAAGAATTTCTCCGAGTGTAACCTGCTGGTTTTGTGCCATTAGTCCCCCCAGATAGATGGTAAGAATAGTGCTGAGCCCAATAAGAAAGACGATCGTCGGCATGAACAAAGCATTCACTTTAACAAGCGAAAGATATTTTCCATGGTAATCTTTTGCTGAATTATTGAATTTTTCGCTGATGATATTTTCTCGGCTAAAAGCTTTAACGACTCTGATACCGGAGAACGATTCCTGGACCAAAGTTGACATGAATGACTGTTCTTTCTGAACGTTCTTGCTCATAAGGTTCATGGTGGATGAAACTTTATAAATCATGAATGACATCAAGGGCAAGGGCAACAATACAAATAAGGTTAAAATCGGGCTGATTGCGATCATTTGATAGAGTACCAGGATGAAGAGCGCAATAAGGTTAAGGGTATACATAATTCCGGGACCCAGATACATTCTTACCTGACTCACATCCTCTGAAATTCTATTCATTAAGTCGCCAGTATTGTTTCTTTTGTAAAACATCAGATCTAATTCCTGGTATTTTTGATAAATTTCATTTTTAAGATCATATTCTATCAGTCTTGACATGATGATGATGGTTTGACGCATCAGAAAAAGGAAAAATCCACTGCACAATGAAAGAAGCATATAAATTCCGCCAAGCTTCAAAGCAAGAAGCAAGGTTTGATTCATCCACTCCGAAGAATCAAATTGAGTTCCAGTTAATAAACTATCGATGCTGTCTTTAAGATAGATCGGCATCTTCACCCCGAAGTAATTTGAAATTACGATGAATACGATGCCAAGTAGAAATCGCCATTTGTATTTCAAGAAATATTTGTTCAAATGGCTGAGAGACTTCATTCTGATTAATTTCCTATTTTTGCACGTGACTTTGCCGACGGGGTAAAGTTAGACATTCGACTTGAAATAGATGATAACACATACCTTGTGAATATGTTTGAGGTAAAGAACTTAGCGGATACAGATCTTGCATCGAATCCGGTAATTGCTCAGATGAGCAGTTTCAATCACGAGCAATTATTGTTCTGTAATGACAACGAAACCGGTCTTAAAGCGATCATTGCTGTGCATAACACTGTCTTGGGTCCTGCTTTGGGTGGGACTCGTATGTGGACCTATTCAAGTGAATTGGAGGCATTGAATGATGTGCTTCGTCTGTCAAGAGGAATGACGTACAAAAATTCAATTTCCGGACTTAATTTAGGCGGAGGTAAGGCAGTCATAATAGGGGATTCCAGATCAATGAAATCTGAAGCCCTTTTTAGACGATTTGGAAAGTTCGTTCAAAGCCTTGGAGGCAAATACATCACTGCGGAAGACGTCGGAATAAGTCCGATCGATATGACATGGGTGAGCATGGAGACACAACACGTTGTTGGGCTTCCCGGAAAAAGCGGAGATCCATCTCCAGTTACAGCCTTCGGTGTTTACATGGGTATGAAAGCGGCCGTTAAGGAGCAGTTTGGCACTGATTCTCTCTCTGGTAAAAAGATTTCAGTTCAAGGTGTGGGGCATGTGGGGGAGTACCTTGTTTCTCATCTCACAAAAGAAGGTGCACAAGTTTACATCACAGATATTCATGAACCAACACTAAAAAGGGTTGCAGAAACGTATGGTGCTCAAGTTGTTGGATTGGATGAGATTTATGATCTGGATGTTGATGTGTATGCGCCATGTGCTCTTGGTGCCACTATCAATGACGAAACGCTGAATCGTTTGAAATGCTCAGTGATAGCAGGGGCGGCCAACAATCAATTAAAGCAAGAGACGGTTCACGGAAAGTCCGTGATGGAAAAAGGAATTATTTATGCACCTGATTTTGCCATTAACGCAGGAGGGGTAATTAACTGTTATTCAGAAGTAAAAGGTCTTGATTCCAAATGGGCAATGAGCAAGGCAGAGGAGATATATCAAACTATTTCTAATATTGTGAAAAGATCGAAATCCGAAGGTACCCCGGCCTATCAGATCGCAAATAAAATGGCTGAAGAACGCATCGAATCAATCGGTAAGGTAAAACTTCCTATGTAATGCTTAATAGAAGGCAATTAAGAATCAAAGTATTGCAAGCGCTTTATGCGTTTTTTCAATCGGGGGGTGAAAATTTCTCTCGCACTGAAAAAGAGTTGCTCGAAGCAATTGAACGAATGTACGATCTGTATATTTATTTATTGTTAACCTTCTCTGAGGTAAAATCTATTGCCGAGCATCGCATTGAGGAGAACAGAAAAAAGATCAGGCCTACCAAAGAGGATTTACAACCAAATCGAAAGCTAGTAGATAACCGAATAATCCAACTGCTTGAGTCCTCCAATGAATTAAGAAAATATTCTGAAGAACGAAAGATTAACTGGATAGGAGATGAAAAGCGTGAATTATTCAGGAAAATGTTTCTTCAGATCCGCGAAAGTGAGACGTATATTACACACATGAATAATGTGGAGAATGACTTTGAGTCTGATCGAAGCTTTGCACTGGATTTGTTTAAGGTGGAAATCGCCAATTTTCCTCTATTGTACAACTATTTTGAGGAAAAAAGCATCCATTGGCTTGATGATATTGACCTGGCATGTTCGATGGTCTTAAAAACCATTAAGTTGATGCGGCAAGAGGAAAAACCGGAGATCATGCCACTTTATAAAAAGGATGATGATGAAAAGGATTTTATTCTGACCCTGCTCAGAAAGACCGTATCCATGGATAATGAAAACGAAATTTTAATTGACGAACTTACCGATAACTGGGAATTGGACCGAATTGCGAAAATGGATATTATTCTTCTAAAAATGGCAGTTACTGAGCTTCAGGTATGTAATAGTATACCAACAAAGGTTACTTTGAACGAATATATTGAAATTGCAAAGTTCTACAGTACGCCAAAGAGCAATATCTTTATAAACGGAATTCTCGATAAGGCAATCGAGCGTTTGAGAAAAGAAAAAAAGATTCAAAAATCGGGCAGAGGCCTTATTAATTAATTTAGATATGAAATATACATTCGGAATTTTACTCGCGTTGATTTTGTTTTCTTCTTGCACCAATTCAGAGGTTGTAGAGGTTGGAAACAAAACGTCACTTTTGGTGGACCCAGTGTTCGATGCAGGAGAAGTGGTAAAAGGAGAGCTCGTAAAAGCAACCTTTATTGTTGAAAATACTGGTAAGTTTCCATTGGTGATCGCGGAGGTAAAGGGCTCTTGTTCGTGCACCGTTGCGAGCAAACCTGAAAAACCAATCGCTCCTGGCGAAAAAGGGAAGATAATGGCTGAAATCGATACAGAAAGAACCTCCACGGGTGTAATCACAAAATCAGTTAGAATTGTCGCGAATACAGAACCTTCGGTAACAGAAGTAGCGATTAAAGCCTTTGTTAAAAATAAATAAATTCAAAAATTAAAAATTATGCAGCAGCTCATTCCACTAATTCTCGTTGTCGTAGTGTTTTATTTCTTTATGATTCGTCCACAGGCGAAAAAACAAAAGGAGTTAAAACGTTTTAGAGAAAATCTTAAACAAGGGGATAAAATTGTCACTATCGGCGGTATCCATGGAAAGATATTAGAAGTGGCAGAAACAACAGTTTTAGTCAATTCAGAAGGTTCAAAGCTTAGAATTGAAAAAGCAGCCATCGCTCGTGGAGGGGATGAGTTGATTCAAAGCTTATAGTTGATCAATATATTGTTGATATCTCTTTGAATATGTTGCTTGACTCCTGAAAGG
>Ga0315906_10005754_pt1 | contig 15502 bp, 12 predicted proteins | sample LakEriMetagenome_4_FD_203526 | JGI IMG/M metagenome (GOLD analysis project Ga0315906, IMG submission 203526) | Freshwater fungal communities from buoy surface, Lake Erie, Ohio, United States - Buoy 2 MA122 | ecosystem: Environmental > Aquatic > Freshwater > Lake > Lake biofilm | place: USA...
CTTAACTGCCCAGGCTCTCCTCAAGCGCGCGGCGCATGACATCGGCATCGAGGTCGCGCCCGGTCCACAGGCGTGCGTTTGTGAGCGCCTGGTTGACCAGCATGCCGAGCCCCTGGAGTGTCGTGGCTCCGCGCGCAGCCGCACGCTGCAGGAAGACTGTGTCGGGCGGATTGGCGACGACGTCCGCGACCACCATGCCAGCGCGAATGCTCGTCTCGGCGACGTCCGGAGTGTCCGTGCTGGGAAAGAAGCCGATGGACGTCGCGTTGACGAGGATGTCTACGCCGTCGGGGACGGTGTAGGTGCCCGACCATGCCACAAAGGCACTGTCGGCAGGTGTGCGGTCGCTCACCAGCGCGGCGAGCTCCTCGCCGCGGTCGCGGGTGCGGTTGACGATCGTGATGGAGCGCGCGCCGGCAAGTGCGGACTCCACCGCGATCGCTCGTGCGGCGCCGCCGGCTCCCAGCACCACCATGTCGCGTCCGGAAGGATCGATCACGGTGCGCAGGGATCGGACGAAGCCCTGGCCATCGGTGTTCTCACCGGTGAGGTGGCCATCGCGGTTGATGACGCAGTTGACCGCGCCGATGATCCCGGCAGAAGGGGCCATGGCATCGAGGTAGTCGAGGATCGCCACCTTGTGGGGTATCGAGCAGTTGAAGCCGAGCCAGCCCATGCCGATCGCACCGCGGACCGCATCCTCGAGGCGCTCGGGCGGCACCTCGCAGTTGATGTAGCGGACATCGAGTCCGGCATGGGCATACGCCGCCTCCATGACGGCGACGGTCGGGTTCTGTGCCGCCGAGGTGGCGAAGGACCCGGTTAGGTCAGCGAGGAATCCGGTCACGCTGCCCTCCTCTCGATCGTGGGGAGCCTAGTGGTCCATGATGCGCGCATGGCGAGCATTGGATTCCTGGGCGTGGGCACGATCTCGGAGGCGATGGCGCGGGCGATGGCCGCGCGCGAGGACTCCGCCGACTCGCTCCTGCTCTCACCGAGGTCCGCGGAGCGCTCCGAGCGACTCGCTGCTGAGTTCGCGCAGTGCGAGCGGCTCGACTCCAATCAGGATGTCATCGACGCGAGCGACATCGTCGTCCTCGGCATGCGTCCGCAGCAGGTCGATGAGGCGCTGGCCGGGTTGACCTTCCGGGGCGACCAGGTGATCGCGAGTCTCATCGCGGGCACCCCGCCCAGCGGCATCGCACCGCTGGTGTCGCCCGCGACCCGCGTGTGCCAGCTCATCCCGCTTCCCGCGATCGCGCTGCGCCGTGGTCCGCTCGTGATCAGTCCGCCGCTGCCCGAGGTGGTGTCGGCGATGCACGGTCTGGGCGAAATCGTCACTCTCGACGACGAGTCGCTCATCCGCACGCTGAGCTGCGCCTCGGCCTTTATGTCCACCTACTACGAGATGCAGAACTCGCTCATCGATTGGATCGCAGCGCAGGGCATCGACGAGTCGACCGCATCGCGCTATGTCCGCGCGGAGCTCGACGGCCTGGCCGCCGTCGGCTGGGCAACCCCCGATGCGGAGCGCGCGGATCTGCCTCGAGAGCACCAGACCAAGGGGGGCCTCAATGAGCGCGTGCGCGCTCGACTGCTCGAGATCGGGTGGTTCGACGATCTCGTCGGCGCCATTGACGACGTCTATCGCACGGTGACCCTGCGCTAGCGGCGCGGGGTGAACGAGCCAGCCCTGTCAGGCTTGACCGGCGCTAGGGATGCCCCTGGTGGAGCAGACACCTATAGTCGAGTGATGCGCATCATCCTCGGGGGCACTTCCGCTGCCCTCGTGGCGATCGCGTCATTGATAGCGCCGCAGGCCGCACTCGCACAGGTGGAGCCTGTCGCGATGATGCTTGCGGGTGGCCCCACCTCGGCCACCGATCCCACCCCGGTGCAACTCGATGCGGATGTGTACGTCCCCGCGGTTACCCCCGCGCCCGCGGTGCTGCTCGCCCACGGCTTCGGAGGGAGCAAGGAGGGCACGGCCGAGGAGGCTCAACTCCTGGCCGAGGCGGGCTTCGTCGTGCTGACCTACACCGCTCGGGGCTTCGGGGAGTCCACCGGTCTCATCTCCATGAACGCGCCCGACTTCGAGGTGGCCGACGCCTCCGCACTCATCGACTACCTCGCGAGCCTGGCAAGTGTCACGACGGAGTCACCGGGTGATCCCGTGGTGGGTGTCGGCGGAGGCTCCTACGGTGGTGCGCTTGCACTCCTGCTCGCCGGCTACGACGACCGAGTCGACGCCGTGGCTGCGGATATCACCTGGAACGACCTCGAGACATCGCTCTTCGCCCAGTCCGCGGTGGAGGGAGCGCAGCCGGGAGTGCTCAAGAGCCTGTGGACCTCGCTCTTCTTCTCCTCCGGGCTCGGTCTCGAGCCCGGTCAGCCGGTCTCGGAGTGCGGGCGCTTCACGCCGGAGTGGTGTGCGGCGTACGTCGAGGCCGTCACTCGGGGAGTCGTCTCGCCCGAGGCCACCGCACTCATGGCGCAGTCATCCCCGCGAAGCATTGCCGACCGCATCACCGCTCCGGTGCTCCTCGGCGCCGGGCAGGCCGACTCGCTCTTCCCGCTCACGCAGGCCAATGCCAACGCTGAGCAGATCGTCAACGCACCGCTCAAGGTGGTCTGGCACGCGGGCGGCCACGATGGCGGCATCGCCGAGACCGACCGCCTGCGCGCGCTGAGCAGCGCGTGGTTTGACCAGCACCTGCGCGGCGGACCCGCGGTGAGCGATGCCTTCGAGATTTCGCTCGTCGAGGCCTCTGCTCTCAGCGACCGTGACCCGGGCACCGTGGAGGTGCTCTCATCGCCGGCGTATCCCGGCATCTTCGGCGACGGCACCTCCGAGATGGCCGTGCTTGCGCCGGCGCAGCAGGTGCTCGCCCCGCCGGGCGGGGCGCCAGCGGCGATCACGGCTCTGCCGGGGGCCGGGGGACTCGCAAGCCTCGCGGGCGACTTCCTCTCCGTGCCCCTGCCGGGCCAGACCGCCGGGTTCTTCACCGAAGCGCTTCCCGAATCCATGCGCATCGTCGGCGCCACACGCGCTCGCCTGACCGTGAGCAGTGATCGTCCCGTCGACGAAGCGGTCCTCTTCGCCTCGCTGCGCATCGTGGGAGCCAATGGCCGCCAGACGCTGCCGCAGGGCTTGGTGGCCCCGATCCGCATCCCCGACCTCGGACCCGAGCCCGTCACGGTTGACGTCGTACTCCCCGGCATCGTCACCGAAGTCGCCGCAGGCGATCGCCTTGCGCTCGTCGTGGCGACCACCGACCAGGGCTACCGCATGCCCCCGGGCCCCGCGGTCTACACCGTCGCCGCCGACGGCCCTATCCTCCTGCCCACCGTGCAGGGGAGCACTTCCGCCGTGGGCACTCCACCGTGGGTGTGGCCGGTGGGTGCGCTCATCATCACCGCCTTGATCTGGCTTGGCGTCACGCTGCTGCGGCCGCGCGACCGTGCGGGGGAGGCCCGCCCCGAACTTGCCGGGATCCCGCTCGCGACGCGCGACCTCGCCAAGGAGTTCAAGGGTGGCCTGCGCGCCGTCGACGGCGTGACCTTCGATGTGCCGCCGGGCGTCGTGCTGGGGCTCCTCGGCCCCAACGGCGCGGGCAAGACGACGACCATGCGCATGGCCATGGGACTCATCAGGCCCACGAGCGGGGACACGTGGATCTTCGGCGAGCACGTGCGTCCCGGTGCACCTGTGCTCGCGCGCGTGGGCAGCTTCATCGAAGGCCCCGGCTTCCTCCCGCACCTCACGGGGCGACAGAACCTCGATCTCTTCTGGCGAGCGAGCGGGCGCGAGGGCGGTGATCCGCATCTCGAGGAGGTGCTCGAGATCGCCGGGCTCGGCAGCGCGGTGGACAGGAAGGTCCGCACCTACAGCCAGGGCATGCGCCAGCGACTTGGTATCGCGCAGGCGATGCTTGGGCTGCCCGACCTGCTGGTGCTCGATGAACCCACGAATGGCCTCGATCCGCCGCAGATCCGCGAGATGCGCCAGGTCATGCACGACTACGCCGCCTCGGGCAAGACGGTGATCGTGTCATCGCACCTCCTAGGAGAGGTGGAGCAGACCTGCTCGCACGTCGTGGTGATGAACCACGGCAACCTCATCTACTCCGGGACCGTCGAGGAGCTTCTCGCCGGCCGTAGCGGCCTGCGTCTCGAGGATGTCTTCCTCGAACTCGTGGGAGAAGGGCACCGGGTGGATCAGTGAGCACCGTCAGGGAGACGCCGATACAGGGCGGGGCGGCAGAGCCGTCCGCGTCGAGCTACGTCGCGCGCAAGACCCTCACCGTCCGCGTCGAGCTCGTGCGTCAGCTGCGCCGTCGGCGCACTCTCGTGGCCTTCGGCCTCGCCTTTGCCCTGCCGCTCATCGTCGTCGCGGCCGTCAAGCTGGGCCCGGAGTCCCGCGGCTTCGGCGATGGAGATCTCGATCTCGTCGGGCTGGCGACAGCCGGTCCGTGGAATTTCACCCTCACGATGCTGCTCTTCGCCTCCGGCTTCCTGCTCACGATCATCGCGGCGATGTTCCTTGGCGACACGGTGGCGAGCGAGGCTTCCTGGTCGACCATGCGGTATCTGCTGGCAGCGCCGGTGCCACGGCGCCGATTCCTGCGCGCCAAGATGATCGTCGGCTTGATCCTCACGGTCGTCACCTTGGTCATCCTCATCGCCGTGTCCTTCGGCATCGCCCTCATGGTCTTCGGGTCGGCACCGCTCACCAGCCCCCTGGGCGGGTCCTTCGACGTCGCGACCTCGTGGCAGCGCCTGGGCATCGTGACCATCTACATCGCGATCCAATTACTCATCCCCGCGGGGATCGCCTTCCTCATGAGCGTTTTGACCGATGTGCCCCTGGGAGCGGTCGGTGCCGCGGTCGTCATCGTGATCGTCCTCAACATCATCGATGCCATCGACGCCCTTGGTGACCTGAGGAGGCTCCTGCCCACCGACTACGGCGGCTCCTGGGCTGATGCACTCGGCCAGCAGATTGCCTGGGACGACATGGCGATAGGCGCGTCCTATGCCGTCGTGACCTTCGCCGTGCTCGCGGCCATCGCCTTCCTGCGCTTTGATCGCAAGGACATTCTTTCCTGAGTGACGCAGTCACCTGGTCTGGCAGGATGTTCGCGACCAGGGAGGCAACATGGCATCCGATGCCGCCGCCGGCACCACTCAAGCGCCGGCTCGGGCGGGGATCGTCCTCACCGCGCTGATCCTCGCCGCCATCGTGGCCAACCTCAATCTCAGCGTCGCCAACGTCGCGCTTCCGGACATCGGCAGGGCGCTCGATGCCGGGCAGACCGAGATCAACCTCATCGCCATCGGATGCACGCTCGGCCTCGCGATGTCCGTGCTCTACCTCGGTGCCCTGGGTGATCGCTACGGCCGCAAGCTCATGCTCATGCTCGGCATGGTGCTCACCCTGCCCGCCAGCGCGATCTCGGCCTGGGCGCCCAACGACATCATCCTCATCGGAGGGCGCATCTTCACAGGCGTGGCGGCGGGCCTTGCCTATCCGACGACGCTCGCACTGATCACGGCCCTATGGGGCCCCGGCCGCGCCAGGGTCAAGGCAATCGCCCTGTGGTCAGGCATTGGGAGCGGGGGTGCGGTGCTCGGTCCCGTCATCGCCGGTGCACTCCTCGAGTGGTTCTGGTGGGGGTCGGTCTTCCTCATCGCCGTGCCCCCCGCGGTGATGGCCCTCGTGCTGGTGTGGAAGTTCGTGCCCGCCCACGTCAATGAGTCCACCGATCCGGTCGACAACCTCGGCGGCATTCTCTCGGTCGTCATGATTGCCGCCCTCGTCCTCGGCCTGAGCACCGTCGCCGCTCCCGGGCAGTTCGCGTCCTCCCTCGCTCTGATGGGGCTCGCCCTCGTCGTGGGCGTGCTCTTCATCATCCGGCAGCGCCGAGCGCGCAATCCGCTCTACGACCTCAACTATGCGGCTCGTCGGCTCTTCTGGGTTGCCGCCATCAGCGGCATGATCGTCTTCGGATCGCTCATGGGCTCGCTCTTCATCGGGCAGCAGTTCCTCCAGGATGTCCTCGCGTATTCGACACTTTCTGCAGGCCTTGCCGTCCTGCCGGCGGCGTTCATGATGATGGCCGTCTCACCCCTGTCCGCACGCATGATCAATGCCCTCGGGTCTCGTGACACGCTCCTGATCGGCACCGGCCTGGTGGTCGTCGGTTTCGTCGTCATGCTGGCGGTCTGGGGAGAGGGCACGCCGTACTGGGAGGTGGGCATCGCCTACGCGCTGGTCGGAGCGGGCGTCGGCATCGCACTTGCACCTGCCTCGAGGGCGTTGACCAGTTCCGTACCTGTCGACCGCGTGGGCATGGCTTCGGCCACCTCGGACCTGCAGCGTGACCTGGGCGGATCGATCATGCAGGCCCTCCTGGGGTCACTGCTCACCGCCGGCTATGCCACCGCCATGGCCAAGCAGATCGGTGACAGTTCCGAGGCCTCGCAGATCACGTCCGAGACCCAGGCTTCCCTGCAGAAGTCCTTCACCACAGCACAGTCGCTGAGCGAGCAGTACCCGCAGTACGCGAGTCAGATCGTCGAGGCTGCGCGGCAGTCGTTCCTCACGGGAGCCAACTGGGCCTACGCCGCAGCGATCGCAGCGGGCCTGATTGCCATGGTGATCGTGCGCATGGCCTATCCCGGCAAGGCCGGGGAGACCGCCCTCCTCGCGGAGTACGCCAAGGAGGACTCCGCCGCGCCGGCGGCCAAGACGGGCGGCTAGTAGCTGAAGGGCCAGGCCTTGAAGTAGTTGCGCAATCGAAGCCATAGTCCGTAGAGCCCGCGTGGCTCGAGGATGAGGAAGAGGATGATCAGCAGGCCGAAGATGATGGTCTGAAGCTCGAAGACATTGAGCAGACCACCTTCGCCGATGCCGCCGAATCCGGGGATGAAGCCGGTCAGGGTATTGACCAGCTTGGGCAGCATGACGACGAAGATCGCACCCATGATCGAGCCGGTGATGGTCGCCAGGCCGCCAATGAAGACCACGGCGAGGAAGTCAATGGAGAGGAAGATGTTCCACGTCTCCGGTGAGATGCGGCCGATGACGATCGAGAGCAGTGCTCCGGAGATGCCCGCGTAGAAGGACGAGACGGTGAAGGCGAGCGACTTGGTGCGCAGGAGTGATACCCCCATCACCTCGGCGGCCACGTCACGGTCGCGCACGGCAGCGAAGTTGCGGCCGTAGCGGGAGCGCACGAAGTTGCGTGCGCCGAAGGCCATGACGAGGAAGATGACCAGGCACGCGACGTAGAAGACGGTGAAGCGATCAATGCGATATCCGAGGATCGTCTGGTTGGAGAAGAGGTCGAAGCCGAGGAAGACCGGCTCCGCTGGTGCCCGACCCACGCCGGCTCCGCCGGTGATCGGCTTGGCCTCCTTGAAGATGTGCTCGCCGATGAAGACCAGGCCGAGGGTGAGGATCGCGAGGTAGAGACCACGCACTCTTGCCGCCAGGGGGGCGAGCACGAAGGCCACGAGTGCGGGCACGAGTCCGGCAAGGGGCAGCCAAATGACCATGTCGAGCCCAAGACCGATGACGTCACCCTGAGCCTCGCCGCCCAGGACAGCAGCGGTGTAGGCGCCCACGCCCATGAAGAACGCCTGGCCCAGGGAGACCTGCCCGGCGTACCCCGTGAGGACATTGAGCCCGATGCCTCCAATCGCGAAGATGAGCACCGTCGTGAGCAGTGCCACCCAGTCGCGCGTGAGGAAGAACGGGATGATCGCCATGGCGATGATCCCGACGATGACCCAGTTGCGCTTGACGCGCGTGTTGAAGATCGCCATCTCGCGCGAGTAGCTGGTAAAGAGCTGCGGGCGCCCCTTGACCGTGCGAAGTGACTCCTTGGTCGCGGTGGTCATACCCGCACCACCTCCTTGGTGCCGAAGAGACCGTAGGGCCTGACCATCAAGACGATGATCATGATCAGGTAGGGCACGATGACGTCGAAGTTGGCGCCGAGCCACGGGGCGTAAATGGGCTGGTAGGTCCGGGTCAGCGACTCGGCGATGCCGATGATGAGACCGGCGATGACGGAACCCTTGATGGAGTCCAGACCGCCGAGGATGATCACGGGCAGGGCCTTGAGGGCCACCAGGGCGACCGTCGTTTCGATTCCCGAGCTGCCGGCCGTGAGCAGTGCACCCGCGAGGGCTGCCATGGCCGCGGCGATCCCCCAGGAGAGCCCGAACATTCGGCCGACATTGATGCCCTGGGCCAGGCTCGTCTCCTGGTCGAAGGCCGTGGCCCGCATGGCGAGGCCCGTCCGCGACCGCGTGAGGAAGAGACCCACGATCGCGATGGCGACGAGGGCGATGACCAGGCGCGCGATGTCCACGGTGAAGAGCCGTGCACCGAAGACGTCCACCGTGTTGAGGCCGAAGGGGTCGTTGACCGTGAGGAGCTCGGATCCGATGAGGCGACCGCCGATGATGAGCAAGATGATGAAGACGCCGACCGTCACGGTCGCCGCCGAGAAGGCCGGTCTGCCGACCATGGGTCGCAGGGCGATGCGCTCGATCACCATTCCGATGATGGCCATGACGGCCATGCCGAGGAGCACCGAGAGCCAGAAGGGAAGTCCGATGGCATTGCCGAAGGAGCCCGTGAAGAACGCGCCGAGGATCATGAGCGCGGGTGTCGCGAAGTTGATGACGCCCGTGGCCCGGTAGACGATCACGAAGGACACGCCCAGGACGGCGTACAGCCCGCCGAGGCCGAGGCCGCGGACGAGGGATTCGATCAGGTCCGTCATGGCCTAGGCCTCCGCTTTGTCGGACGCGGTGGTGTCGACGACGATGACGTCGCTCTGGTCGCCGCCGGGGAGCCGGTCGGCACCCGAGTACATGTCGTCGATGAGGGGTGCGAAGGTCGCCGTGAGCGCGGAGCGCTTGACCTTCTGGGTAGCGGTGAGCTCACCGTCCTCGTGATCGAGGGCCTTGGTGAGCATGCGGAACTTGCGGATGTTCTCTACGCGCGCGGTCGCCTCATTGACCTTGGCGATGATCCCCTGCACGAGACGAAGCACCTCTTCCTTCTCGGAGAGATCCCGGTAGGTGGTGTAGGGGATGCGCTTCGCGCGTGCCCACTGCCCGACGGTGTCCTCCTCGACACCGATAAGCGCGGTGAGGTAGGGCCGCTGATCACCGATGACGACGGCTTCGCGGATGAAAGGGGACGCCTTGAGGGCGTTCTCGAGCTCGGAGGGTGAGATGTTCTTGCCACCGGCCGTGATGATGATGTCCTTGATGCGGTCGATGATCTTCAGATGCGTGCCGTCGACCCACTCACCGACGTCCCCCGTGTGCAGCCATCCCTCGGCGTCGACGGTCTCGGCCGTGGCCTCGGGCCTGCCCCAGTAGCCCGCGAACGTGCCGGGGTGTCGGGTGAGGATCTCGCCCGTGCCCTCCGCCAGGATCACGTCGACGCCCGGGTGGGGCTCCCCGACGGTGCCGAGCTTGATGCGGCCAGCGCGGTTGCTGGTCGCCACCGCGCTGTTCTCCGTCATGCCGTAGAGCTCGTTGATCACGACGCCCATGGTGAAGAAGAAGAAGAGGACATCGGGTGAGATGGGTGCCGCTGCCGACGCCGCGGCCCTCACTCGGCGCAGGCCGAGGCGTTCGCGCAGTGCGCGGTAGAGGAAGACATAGCCGACGGAGTAGCGCAGTCGGCTCCACAGCGTGTGCTTGCCGCCGTTGGCCAGCATCGACTTGGCGATCCCCTGCCCGACCTTCATCCAAATGCCGTAGTTGAGCTTCTTGATGGGAGAAGCCGCTGCCATGCGGACCTCGACCGCAGCCTTGAGCTTCTCCCAGATGCGCGGGACGGCGAAGAAGAGCGTGGGCTGCACCTCGCGGATGTTGACGGTCACGGTGTCGATGGACTCCGCGAAGTGCACGACCGCACCGGAGACGGCGTTGGTCCATGTCGTCACGGCTCGCTCGGCAACGTGGCACAGCGGGAGGTAGGACAGGATGACATCGCTGGGGTTGGGCGGCGGGTCATAGAGGCCGCCGCCGTCGACGATCACGCCGCTGGCGAATTCGACGTTTGCGTTGGAGAGCATCGCCCCCTTGGGCGGTCCGGTCGTGCCGGACGTGTAGACGAGGGTCACGATGTCGCCGGGCTCTGCCTGGCCGGCGACGCGCTCGAGTGCACGGGGATCGGCCTCGCGGTGGGCATGGCCGCGTGCGAGGAATTCCTCCCAGCTCATGAGCTTGGGGTGATCGATCGTGGCGACGCCGCGCGGATCGAGGTAGACGATGCGCTCGAGCGCGGGGCACTCAGCCTCGATGAGCAGCGCCTTGTCCACCTGCTCCTGGTCCTCGGCGATGAGGATCCGGGCACCCGAGTCGGCGAGGAGGTAGGCCACCTCAGGTGCGGGGTTGGTGGGGTAGAGGCCGACGGTGATTCCGCGCACGGCATTGGTGCCCAGGTCGCCGAAGAGCCACTCGGGGCGGTTCTCGGAGTGGATGGCGACTCGGTCTCCCGGCTCGATGCCGAGTGAGAGAAGTGCGTGCCCGACCAGGTTCACCTGGTCGGCATACTCCGCCCAGGTGATGTCGCGCCAGATGCCGAGGCGCTTGGCGCGCATCGCGACGCCGTCGGGTGCCGACTGGGCTCGGGACTGCACTGCCCCCACCAGGGTCCAGGTGCCTGTGATGGGTTCGGCTACCGCGGTCATCGGGTCTCCGTTCCTGCGTCGCTGAGTTCCTCGCCGAGGTAGGCGCGGATGACGTTGGGGTCTGACTGCACCACCGCCGGTGTGCCGAGGGCGATGCGCTCTCCGAAGTCGAGGACGAGCACGCGGTCCGCGAGGTCCATGACCAGTCCCATGTCGTGCTCGACCAGGATCATGGTCACGCCCATCTCAGCGCGGACGTCGAGGATGAAGCGGGCCATGTCCTCGGTCTCCTCGACGTTCATGCCGGCCACCGGCTCGTCGAGAAGGAGGAGGGTCGGGTCCATGGCGAGGGCCCGCCCGAGCTCCACGCGCTTCTTGACGCCGTAGGGGAGCATGCCCACGGGGAAGCTGCGCTTGCCCTCGATGTCGAGGAACTCGATGATGCGCTCCACCACTTCGCGATTGGCGACTTCCTGGCGCTTGGCCTTCCGGCTGAAGAGGAAGGCTGATGCGACGGAGTAGTTCATGTGCAGGGCGCGGCCAAGCATGAGGTTGTCGAGCACGGTGAGGTTGTCGAAGAGCTCGATGTTCTGGAACATGCGCGCCACACCGAGTCGGGCGATGTCCTCCGGTGGCTTGCCGACGAGGTTCTCGTCGCGGAAGAGAATCGACCCCTGCTGAGGGTGGTAGACGCCGGAGATGCAGTTGAAGATCGACGTCTTGCCGGCGCCGTTGGGGCCGATGATGGCAAAGAGCTCGCCCGTGCGGACGTCGAAGCTGACATCGCGGATGGCCTGGGTGCCGCCGAAGGATAGGGAGATGCCCTCGGCACTCAAGAGGACGTCCGTGCTCAACTCAACCACCGCTTCCGTCGCCGGTACTGCTTGACATCCCTGAGGGAACCCCGCTCATCCCCGCGCAATCCGAGGTAGAACTCGCGGATGTCGTCATCCTCGCGGAGTTGCTCGGCGGGCTTATCCATGACCACCCGCCCCGTCTCGAGGACGTAGCCGTGAGTCGCGATCGACAGCGCCATTGCGGCGTTCTGCTCGACGAGCAAGACCGACGTTCCTGACTCCTTGATCTGCACGATGAGGTCACGCAGCTGCTGGACGATCTTGGGCGCGACACCAAGCGAGGGCTCATCGAGGAGGAGGTAGCGCGGGCGCGACATGAGAGCGCGACCGATCGCGAGCATTTGCTGCTCGCCGCCCGAGAGGTAGCCGGCGGTCTGCTTCCGGCGCTCGGCGAGGACAGGGAACATCGTGTAGGCCCGCTCGAGGCCGGCCGCGATGTCCGCGCGGGAGGCGGTGTGCCCGCCGGCCTTGAGATTCTCCTCGACCGTGAACTCACGGAAGATCCGTCGGCCCTCCATCACCTGACCGACCCCGGCCTGGACGATCTTGGGAGCGGGGAGCCCTCCGAGATCCTGTCCGTCGAGGGTGACCCGGCCCTTGGAGATGCGTCCGCGGTGGACGTCGAGGAGCCCGGTCATGGCTCGGATCACGGTGGTCTTACCGGCCCCATTGGGGCCCAGGAGCGCGACGATGCTCCCTTCGGGGACCTGGAGGCTGACCCCCTTCAGCACGAGGATCACGTCCTCATAGACAACCTCGAGGTTCTCGACGGCGAGCACCGGGTGCCTCTCCTCCCTTGGCGGTAAAGCCCGACGGGGGCGCCCTTGCCGGCCCGCCGGCCCGCACCGCCCTGATGCCCAGCCATCTTGCCAAGGATTGGGCCCCTCGCGAGGCGAAGTTCCTAGCGGAGGCCTCTTTTCTTTGACAGAGTGGGAACTGGGGCCAGGGATCCCGCCAGGAGTGCTGGCCCGGGGACTGGCGTAGAGCCGATGGCATGAGGAGGAAGTCGTGGTGTCCAAGCGCATGGCGAAGGTCCTCGCGGGCGCAGGGGCGGCTGCCCTGGTGCTCGTGGGGTGTAGCAGTGGGGGCGGCGAGGCGACCCCGACCCAGGCGGCATCGTCCGAGGGGGGCACCTCACCCCGTGACGGCATCGTCTTCGATGTCGGTGTCACCGAAGAGCCGTGCCCTGAGGCCATCAATCCCGACAACGGGTGCATCTACCTCGGCGTCCTCTCCGATCTGACCGAGGGTCCGTTCGCACCGCTCGCGACCCAGGTCGTCACCGGGCAGCAGGACTTCTGGACGTATGTGAACCAGCAGGGCGGCATCTCCGGCTTCGACGTCAACATGGCTGCCAACACGCGCGATAACAAGTACGACCCGGCCGTGCACAGCCAGGAGTACCGCGCGATCGAGCCCAACATTCTCGCGCTCGCCCAGACCCTCGGCACGCCGCAGACCCAGGCGATCCTCGGCGATATGGAGGCGGACAATGTCATCGGTGTACCCGCCTCGTGGTGGTCGGGCTGGCAGTTCCCGGAGACTGACGGCGGGGTCATCCTCGAGTCGGGTTCGTCCTACTGCATCGCCGCCATGGGCGGCCTGGACTGGTGGGTGGAGAACAAGACCCCCATCACCAAGCTCGTCGCAGTCGGCTATCCCGGTGACTACGGCGGCGACTACGCCGCGGGTGCCGAGAAGTGGGCTGCCGCCAACGGAGTGGAGTTCGCGGGCATCGTCGAGACGGCTCCCAACGCCACCGCGGGCAACCAGGACGCGGCAGTATCGGCCGTCGTCGAGTCGGGCGCCGACGTTGTCGCCATCGGCGTCGGCCCGGCAGAGGCCGCTGAGATCATCGGCAAGGCCGTAGCCGGCGGCTTCGAGGGGCAGTTCCTCGGCGCAGCGCCGACATGGAACCCGCTCCTCCTGCAGACTGCGGCTGCGCCCGCACTCCTCGCGACCTACACCAATGTCGGCACCACGGGTTCCTTCGGCACTCCGTCGGCGGCGATGGACGCGATGCAGGCCCAGTTGGGCGAGGGCATCCTCCCCTCCAATGACGGTTACACCTACGGCTGGGTGTGGCAGTACCCCCTCAAGGCAGCTCTCGAGAAGGCCGCTGCGAGTGGTGACCTGACCCGTGAGGGCCTGGTCGCCGCGGTGCAGGGTGGCGTCGAGGTCGACTACGAGGGCGCTCTGCCCAACTCGCTCGTTGGCGGCCCGCCTGCGGACGTCGACCGCTCGGTGTCGATCAACATCCCGTCCGAGGAGGGTGCTCTCGGTATCGAGACGCTCCTCATGGGTTACGTCGGGCCGACGGCCCAGGCGTACGACTACAGCGCCCCCTGTTCTGGCGCCTGATCACACTTCGAACATTGAGGGGCTGGATCCGCAAGGATCCAGCCCCTCAATGTTGTGAGGACTATCAGGTGAGTGAGGCGACGAGTGCGATGATGACGGCGCTGATCGCGAGGAAGATGATGATCCCGGTGAGGAATCCGAAGCGGATCTTCTTGTTGAGGGCCTCGCCAGCCTCACCTTCCATCTTGTGCTCGTGGAAGAGGTGGGAGCCGATGATCCCGGCCAGGAGCACCAGAGCCAGGGCGATAAAGCCGACGATGACGGACACGTCCCACACGGTGAGGTATCCGACGGAGCCCACGCCGCCTGCGGTGAAGACGTAGAAGACAGTCAGGCCGACGAGTGCGGTCCCGGCAGTCCTGACCTGGTAGTCGTTGCGCCCGAGGAAGAGCGTCGCCAGGCCGAGAAGGATGAAGGTCAGGAGCGGGATGTAGTACTTGGTGATGCTGGCCACGGCGCTGCGGCCGATCGGGACGTCAAACTCCACCTGGGAGTAGGTCTCGTCGAAGGCTGGGAAGTAGTGCTCGGATGAGGTGAAGGTGAAGGGCTCAAGGCTCCAGCCGGGCACGCCGATTTCCGAGCTGACCTCACTGCCGGGCACATTGGGCACGAGGGTCAGCTGCTCCACGGTGAGGTTTTGGTGCTCGATGATGATGGGGAGATACTGCGTGTCGAAGGGGAAGAGCCTCACGTCAGGCTGGAGGACGAAGGTCCCGGATATCTGCCACCACGTCGTCCCCGCTTCCTCCAGGGTGATGTCGGACGTGTAGCTAATGGCGTTGACTAGTTCCCACTCGTCTGCGCGGCAGGGTTCGCTGCAACTCACGCCGAGGTAGAAGTTGGCGTGGAAGGTGCCCTCTTGCAAGCTGACGTTCGACAAGCTCGTGATCGCAACGGAGATCAGGGCTTCGGCGCCTGTGGGATCGGCGGCCGGCGCGGTCGTGACCGCGGGGGCCGCTTGGGCGGATTGATCCACCGCGAAGATTCCCGCGGCGGCCGTGAGCGCGAGCGCCAGCGCGACCCAGATGAGCGGCAGGCGGGGCAGGCGAGGCATCGGTCTCCATGGCGTCGTATTTGAGGCCATCAGCATATGGGGCCCTAGGCTCAGAGCGTGTCAACGAACCAGATCCCCACACCCGAGGCGACGGAGCCTGCGCATGGGGGCATAAAGCGCCTTCGCCGCCAGGTGGGTGTCCTGCGAGCGCTCACCGTCGTGACCCTCGTGCTCGTGATCGTCCTTGCCGTCTGGTCCGTGGTGGGCATCGTGTCGCTGTCATCACAGGTGTCGTCGCTCGAAGCGAAGATCGATTCCCTGTCGGCCCGAGTGAGTGAGGGGCGCACAGCCGCAGGTGGCTCAGCGGGTGATGCGGCGACGCCGGGCACTCAGGCGGCTCCCGCCCCCGCGGCCACTCCACCGTCGGTATCTGTCACGGGCGACATGGCGCTGCCGGCCGGCGCGGACAAGACCGGCGCGATCGTCGTCGGTGACCCGGAGGCGGCGAAGTTTGTCGATGTGTACGTCGACTACCAGTGCCCCTACTGCCAGCGCTGGGAGATCGAGATCGGGACGGCGCTCATGGAGCGGGCGCTGGAGCCTGGATCGGGCCTCGCGGTGCG
>Ga0315906_10005760_pt1 | contig 15488 bp, 14 predicted proteins | sample LakEriMetagenome_4_FD_203526 | JGI IMG/M metagenome (GOLD analysis project Ga0315906, IMG submission 203526) | Freshwater fungal communities from buoy surface, Lake Erie, Ohio, United States - Buoy 2 MA122 | ecosystem: Environmental > Aquatic > Freshwater > Lake > Lake biofilm | place: USA...
ATTGATATATAATGTTTCATCATAATCAAAAATGTGTAAACGTTTATCAAGATATGTTTGTATTGTCATATTTTAATAAAAAAGTGTTGTATATTATATTCAATTTTTAAAAGTTTATTTTTTAAATATATTCTTTAGCAATTTTTCCTAGATAGGTATCAATATTAGATGCAAATTGAGGGCACGCTTTAACTAACATTTGTGTTGATTTATCTTGTACATCAATTATTTTTTTTTGAAATTTAATAACATCTATACCAGTTGCTCGTTGTATATCTATATCAGAAAATGAGTCCTTGAGTGCCCATAAATAACCAGCTGCATAATTGGCATGTAAAACAGCAACTATAGGACTTTTATCTTGTAAACTTGCAGCTGCCCATCGTGCAGATCCTCGTAGTATAGTGTTTATTATAATATTTGTGTTTGGTTGTTGTGTTTTTATTATAGCAAAAAAGATAAAAAGGACAAGAAGTATAATAATTATATAATTCATATAAATTATATAATAAAAAAATAAAGTTTAAATATCATCGCGTATTTTTAATCCTATCCATCCTTTATAACGTTCTCCGTTATAACTAGAAATACGATATTGATGATTAATATTTTTATGTTTTTCTTTTATCCATTTTTCTATTTCTTTTTTATATTTGTTTGATAAACTAGAATGAATGTTGATTTTACCAGTGTATAATTGACTGACGTCCTTTAATTTTAAAATACCATCTTTATGTTGTTCTATGTTTTCATCCATCCAGTTATAAAAATCGTTATTTTCTTGACGATATTCGTTGGTTTTAACTTGAACTTCAAGAGGTTCTTTAACATCCATAAAGTAGTAATCTAATAATATTTTTATAAATGTTTGTCGCCATGTGATATCTTCTCGCATTCTTGATGGAAGTGTTCTATCTATTTTATATTCATTTGCTTCTTTTGGGTCATCTAAAAATCTAGAAGGGAAATCTATAACTCGAATACGTCGCCATAATGCAGTATCTTCTCCTTTGATTTCAGGAAGTTCATTACAAGCCAAAAACAACTTTGCTTCCATAACAAAGCTCATAGCTTCTTGGTATAGACCTCTTGCTACAATTTCTTCACTACCAGTTAATTCTTTTAAAAGACCAATGTTGATTTTTTCGCCATCTTCTGGTTCACTTAAAAAGGCAAACCGTTTATGCATTAATTTAATTTTTTCAGTATTAGCTTCATTTGCATTATTACGTTTTCGTGTTAACAATGTGACTTCAACTTTTTCACCAAAATCTCCCATGGCTAATTTCATTAAGTTGAGCAATTGACTTTTACCATTAGCACCAGTGTCACCTATAAACATTAAAAAGTATGTATTAGGGATATCACCATTAAGACATTCGCTCATTTTTTTGAGGACGTAGTCTCTTACTCCTTTATTTGGTAAAACTTGTTCTAAAAATGTTCTTACTTCTGGATTTTCGTCTGATTTATATTCATAATTGACAGTTAGATTAATATAATCTTCTTTTTTTGTTTGTCTAAATTTATTTTCTAAAAGATCAAATACGCCATTAGTAAATGGAACAAGATGTTTTTTGCTATTAAGGTTTGTGATAAATAATTCATTATTATTATATATTTTTGCGCCTTTAATAATGTCATCTTGATAACCTGGTTTATGAAATTTATTGATTAAACTTTTAATATTTTTATTTAAATTGATAGTTGTTTCGTCGGTGTATTTATTATCATAAAATGTTTTAATTTTATCAAACATTTTAGATAAATCGATAATACATTTTTTCATTTCAATGTTATCGCTATCGCATCTCCATATGGCGCCATTAAAGTAATACCAATTATTACGTGAATAAACAAAATCTTTATTAATAGTAAATATTAGTTTTGAAATCATTGTTATTTTATGTCCGTCTAAAACTTGATTTATTATATTAGTGACTTCTTTGTTTTTAAAGATATTATTATCTAATTTAATATCGCAACTAAAGTCTTGTTCGCCGGTATTATTATATATATTTATGATATTATTAATGGTTCCATGATTTACAAGTTGATTATAATTCATCCAGAAGTTATGTAGGTGTTTATATCGATCATCTAAAGGAATGACTTGATTTTTGGGGAAAACTGATGAGCAGACTTTACATTTTAAACAATAACCGTTATCACTAATTTGGTGTTCAACATTACATTCTGGGCATTTACCTTTAAGAATTCCTACTAAACTTTTATCTGCTACGTTTCCTCTAAATATCATTTCTTTTTTATCAAAAAGGACATCTTTGACGCCATTATCAAAATTGTCATTGATATAGTTTTTACATTCTATAATGGCATGGTCAATCAAGTCGAGTTCTTGTTGATTAATTTTTAAGCATTTTTTAATGATTTCATTAAGTTCTTTTGGATAATTTTCTAATCGTATTTCATTATATTTATCTTCATTACATTCAGTATTATGACACTTTTGTTTAGAGCTGGATGTATCTATAACAATATACTGATTATTGCCTCTGTGTTCACGGTCTAAAAAGGGACAATATTTTTCAATTAGGGCTATGACGATACAATTATGGATTTGATCAATAAAAACGTCTCTGATTCTATTAGGGAAATGGTGATATTCTTTTTGAACAAATTTACATATGGTTGTTTTGTCGTCTTGATTTAGGTCTTCTGGTATATTAACAACTTCGTTTAAATCATTTAGATTAATATTTATTATTTCGTCTGTTATATCGTATGTTATATTTTCGTCTATATTATTATTATTATTTAGATCGTCGTTAAATAAAGTAAAATGATCTGGTTTAAAACAAATAAAAGTTTCTATATCATCGAAATCGTCACTTAATTCGCATTTTATAAGTGGACGATTTTCGTTAGATTTGCTACTATATATTGTTCTAAAGATGCCTTCTCTATATACGCTAGGATCGATAATGTATTTTTTATTACTATCACGTATTGAACCAAAATTGAATAGTTTATACATATTTTTTAATATAGTAACATTTTCAAATAAAACTTCAATGTTATTATGGTCGGTTATTTTAAAGATAATATGAAATGATTTTTTTTTATCAATGTCATGTGATTCTAAAATAATTATTTTAATGTTATAATTAGATCCAATGTATTCTGTTATTTTATTAATGATAATATCGAGAAGTGATTCTGGGTTATCAAAGTAAATAGACGTGTCTTTATAAATTTCAATGTCAAAAAATAGATTTACTGGTGATTTACAGGAGATATATTCGTAATAGTCTTTAGTTTCGCTAGTTAATATTAAATTTAAGAATTGTTGGTAATTATCGAGTATAAAATAATTTGTGATATTTTTATTGCAAAGTATACTGTTTTCATTTAGATGTTTTAGGGCATTTGATTTGATTTTATAATACTTTATATCAAAATTAGACATATATTAATTTAATTAATTAAATTAATTTTAAACTTGAATCGTATTATTTAAAAATTGAAAAAAATATCAATACTATTAAATATTAAATGACTATTAACATGAATATAAATACAATTATTGAATTAAAACGATGTATTGAAGATAAAATTGATATAGATAAATTGATAGAAAACATTGATTTATTGGAATGTTTTTTAATTAAATATAGTTATTTATTGGATAAAAATGATATAACTAGATTAATGAGAGAGATTAAAAAGAGTAATCTACCTAATAAATATGATACGTGTTTATTATTTAAAAATTGAAAAACAATATTTATATTAATATTAATATAAATGGTAAATAAATTGTTGTTTAGGTCATTTATTGTAGTAAATACAAGTTTAGGTATTTATGGATTTTCTAGGGGTTATAGAGCAGAAACAAAGTATGAAAAAGAATCTAATTATAATAAATTAATATCAGAAAGATTATTAAATGGGTGTTTAAATAGTATATTTTATACGATTCCTCCATGGAATGTATACTATATTACAAAATTACTAAATAGAATTGAAATAGAACATAAAAAATTAGATAAAGATATATATGAAAAAGAATATGAAGAATTAATAGGAGAATGTAAGGTTACGTTGTAAAAGTACAATTAATAAAAAATCAATTAATTAATTAATATAATATTAATTAAGTGACAAAATGAATAAGATAATAAGAAATGTTATAAATTATACGTGTAAAAATACTGAACAATTGGGTATAATGGTAGAAAAGGAGATATGTAATATAACTAGAACGAAATTTAATACAAAAAGAAAGTATACTAATATACCTGAAGAAATATCTGATGATATAAATAAGACGTTAGGTGGAGATTTTAAGAGGATGAAAATGAAACATGCAGGACATTTAAACAAGGAATATGATTTTTTAAAACAAAAAGGTAAGACTGTGTCGATAAAAACAATAATGAATGGTAATAAAATATGTCCTCAGACGATAGGTCAATGTAGTTTACGTAGTTTAAATAATAAAATGTCGTTAAATATTGATAACAAAAGAAATTTTAAAAATTTTTTTTTAGAAAATAAAGTTGAAATGATAGAAAATTATTTAAAAGCGTTGTTTTGTTGTGATACAATGGTAGTGTTTCAATTTAAGAATGGTATTGTTTATATTATTGAAAAGACAGATGATGTAATAGAATTTAGAAACTTGTTTAATAAAAAATTAGATGATATATTTATGACATCAAAAGATATTAATAGTTGGAAAGAATCAAATACTATTTATTATGTATCAAAAAATAAAAAAAAAGATATAAAAGAGTCTTTGGGTGAGATTCAGATACATAATAATAGGGATTGTATTAAATTTCGTTTTAATGTTAATGTTTTAATAGATATGATAAATCGTGGTGATATAAACAATTTAAAGGTAAAAGTTTATAATTTAAAGAACAAATATAATTTTAAAATAGACTCTATGAAAAGGAGTGAATTATGTTTTCGTAGTTTTAATTATATAGGTAGTAAGATGAAATTATTAGATTTTATAGAGTCGAAAATAAACGAATACATTGGTAAGAAAATGGATGAAATAGAATCATTTGCGGATATTTTTAGTGGAACTGGAGTTGTTGCCTATCATAGTTTAAAACGTGGATGTAAAAGGATTTTAACAAATGATATTCAGAATTATGCATATATAGTGTCATCTGTTTGGACGACTAAAAATATAGATGTAGACAAAGTTGCACGTTTATTACAAGAAATAAACGGTGAAAACGACAAATTAAATTTAGATGATATTAGTGCTACTGAAAAGGATTTTATATATAATAATTACACAGACATTTCACAAGAAAAGAGAATGTATTTGACACGTTTGAATGGGTATAAAGTTGATAAAATTAGACAGAAATTAGATGATTTGTTAAAGAATGATATTATAAATAAGGATGAATTTAATTTAATGTTAAAAATTTTATTGTATGCGGTAACTAGTGTAAGTAATATAGCAAGTGTATATGGATCATATTTAAAAAAATTTAAACCATGTTCATTAAAGGCTTTAAAATTGGATGTAACGTTAATAGATAGTATGATAAAGGACAATTCTAATTCTATAGAGCATAATGGTTATAATATGAATGTGACGGATTTATTAAATACAATAGATTTATCGGAATATGAAGTGGCGTATATAGATCCACCGTATGTTGCGAATAGGGGTTATCATGATAATTATCATTTATTGGAGACGATTAGTAGATATGATTATCCAAAGATTAAGGGTAAGACGGGTTTAAGAGATGAAATAACAACAAAATCTAAATTTTGTTCAAAAAGGGATGCGTTGGGGGAGTTTAAAATGATATTGGGTAAAATTAGATCAAAGTATATTTTTATTAGTTATTCGTCGGAGAGTGTTGTTAGTAAGGATAAGATGATAGAAATATTAAAGGAAAATTGGACGGATGTGAGGTGTTATGAAAAAAATTATCAGAGATTTAAGTCAAATAAAAACAGTAATGAATCACAATCGAAAAATGTAGTTGAATATTTATTTTGTGGAAAGTTAAAGTAATTGAGTTTTTTTTATTATTTAGTAATATTATAATAATGTATATTATGTATTATATTGATAAGATTAGAACGGCTATGGAGAATTTTTATGTTCAATGTACAAATTGTTTTTATAAAACGACAGAAGAAGAAGAAGAAATGAGAAGATTATTAGAAATAGAAAAGTTATGGGAATTATAATGTAATTATTTGTTAATTTATGGTATGTTTTGATATATGATGATAATGAAATAAATAATTGAATATTTTTTTTTTTTGTTTTGTTATATTATAGATGATTTAAAATGAAGTGGTTATTATTTACGAATATGGAAACAGATATAAAAAATAGTATAACAAGAATGAGATGTTGTTTAACAGATTATAAATTTAATAGATTGGCGTTTATAAAGGATTATAGAATAGATGATGAAAATACGATAAGTGATATAGAAAATGAGATAATAAGAAATTTAAATGATAATGTAGCGTTAAAGGACAATGTATATTTGGTTTGTAATTTAAAATCATCTATAATAAATGATATTAAGATAATAAATAAAAAAATGTTAAAATTGGATAAACGTATTAAGGAAACTGTAGATTTGTCAAGTTTTTGTATATTAATGGATACGTATAATTTAGATATTGAAAATAAAGATGATAATAAAAATGTGGAATATTGTCTTTATATAGTATATGGTGTGGATAGTTTTTTTAATGGTATGGACTATATAAAAAATAATATTGCTTTTTGAAAAATTAGTTTATTATTTTTTTTTTTGTAAATAATCTTGCACCAAATCCTAATTTTAATAAAATACTATAAAGAATACTTTGTCCAATTGGTTCAGATAATTTGATAAATTGTTGAATAAAGGCTTCAATTTTATGTTTTGGAGATGTAGTTTTAGAAGTTAAAAGTGTTACGAATTCTCCTATTGGGGATGTAGTAGTTGGGGATGTAGTAGTTGGGGATTGTTTTTTTTCGAATATTTGAAATTCATTTAAAACAATTGGTGTGATATAGCAAATTTTATCGTCTTTAATGATATTTTGGAATTTATTAATTAGGAATATTAAATATTTTGTATTTTTTATATTGAGTTGTCTATTAAGTAGACCGAATAATTCTAGTGGAATGGTATCGGTATTTAAAAATATTAGATATGTGATAATATCTATATTAGCTACTAATTCGTTAAGGTAATTATCACCTGGTTTTAAGGTGTTATCAATTCTATTGAATATTTTTTTTTCGTCGATATTTAATTCTAATTTTAATATGTTGTTGCTTTTTTGCGTAGCTTTATTTAGTAATTTAAACACATTTAGTAAATGTATAAATATATGGTCAATAAATTGTACTATATATATAACTTCAGGGTACATACTAGGTATAGTTTGTTTAATTAAAGTGGATTTAGATTTATGTAAATTAAAGTATATAGAGAAATCAAATAAATTTTGTAATTGTTGTTCATTTGCTAATTGAAAGACTAGATTGTATGCGTTTACGTGTTCTACTGAGTGATTAAAGTTTGTTATTGTGTTTTTTTGGAAATGGAATTTAATAAGTGTAATTAGTAGATTTCCAAAGGTAATATTAGATTCTAGAAGTATATCATATATGTTTTTTCCTAAATCTTTTTCAGTGTTTAAATATTTATCAAATTTATAAAATGATTGAAATGATTTAATGATGATATCCATTAATTAAATTATATAAATAAAAAAAAAATATATAAATTATCGGTATATAAGTCACGTGATTTATATTATAGTATAGGTAATTTGGTGTATTTGATAAATAAAAAATTGAAAAATAAAAGAAAAAGTATAGATTTTGTACAAGTTAAGATGTCAGCATTGAATTTTTTAAACAAGAGATTTTCCAATATTACATTGGGCAATAAAACAAACGAAAAAACAAACGAAAAAATAAACGAAAAAACAAAAAAAGAAAATGAAGAATTTATTAAATTTAATCATGGTGTGATGATTAAATTAAAGACAGGTATTTACAAGGGTTATAATGGATATGTGTTAGAATATTATCCTGATATGATTGATGTCAAGATTGAACATATAAATGGTGTGTTTATTATTACAAGAGTAGAAAAAAAGATGGTTGAGATAAAAGGTGGTAATGTTTTTATAAAGAAGGGAGACAATAAAGGTAAAAGTGGTGAATTGATAAAAATAATTAATGCAAGATTATGTATACATATAGATGCATTAAATAAAAGTGTTTCTAGACATTTAGTGAATATAAATGGTGTTTTGGAGGAAAGAAATATAGAAATAGGAGATGTGTTTCATCATGACATATTGTTAAAGAATGGTGATATTATTAATATTACTAAAATAAAAGGAGAAGTTATGTATGGTTACGATAAGAAAAATAAAGAGGTGGAAATTAAAAGTTGTGAGATAGACAGATATTTGCCTGGGTTTAAGATACATTGTAAAAAAGTGGAAGTGATTGAAATAAATGATGATATTTTTGTAAGTGAAAACGATATAAATGAAGAAGAACAACATCAATATGAAGAAGAAGAAAAAGAACAAGAAGAAAGTGAAGTAGTAGGTTATGAAGTAGATGGGCACGAAGGTGAAAAAGAGAATATGGGTGAAGAATTAGAATTAAAGGTGTCATTTAAAGATATTGAGAGATGTGAATTTATGGCGCAAAAGTTATCAAAAGGTGAAAAAGAGATAATGAATAATGTGGATAAGGTTATGAAATTATTAAGTTATCCGTCTGATATAATTAATAGATATACTGTTTTAGGAAATATAAAAGAGACTGTTGATGTTATGAGAGGTGAATTAGAGAGGATAAATATTACTACATGGAAAGAGTCTGATTTGAAATATATAACTTTTTATTTAATTATAGTAGAAATGATTAGAAATAGAGATATATATATGACAAATAATACATTTATTAGTCAAGTAGAAAAGTTATATAATGTTGGGTATTTTACAAAGGTGGATATAAAGGGTTCGAGTTTATTGATGTCTACAAAGGATAAGATAATAGAAACTTGTTTTGGGTTAATTGTGTTATCAGAAGAGCAAAGTGAAAAAATTAGATTATTGTATAAGAAATCGAAACATTTAGAGATAATTATAAAAATGATTGAAAATTGTGGTATTATTTTAGAAGAGTGGTATGGTAAGATTAATTTAAAGGGGTGTAAGAAAGTTGAAGTGAAGATATATAATGTTGCTGAGGGTAAGAGGGAAAAGGAATATCCTAAATATTTTTTAACAACAAAAGATATATTAAGTGGTAATATTCCAGTGACAAGTAATAAAATTAGGTGGGGTCCTCAGAGTGAATATTTGGTGAATATTTGGAAAAATGGATTAAATAAGAAAATGGAGTTATGTGATGATGATAATAAGAAATCAGTATATGAATATGTGATAAATAATTTTGACAATGCGCCTTTTATGAAAGATTATGTTCCAACAAATGAGATAGAAAAGGTGAAATATTCGGAATTGATGAAGACATTTGTAAATTTTGTTGATCAATTAAAAGAGTATGTTAATATGAAGAATTTAGAAAAGGTAAATAGATTAGAAGATACAAATAAGGAAAAGGAAAAGATAAACAAAAAGAGACGTGAAATATGTGAGATGAGAGGTTTATTGGATAATTTTGATGATATAGAGATAATTGAGAATAAAACAGTAAAGAAATATAGAAAATAATTATAATTTAATATTTAATAAAAAAGCGTCGTTACTTTTTAAAAGTAAGGACGCTTTTTTTATTTATATTAAACGTTTTAGAATGGTAATATGAATTATTTTTTTATTATTATATTATAATAAAAATATGGGTGTTGATGATATAACAGAAAGGATAAGGGGGATGAATATTAATAAGAATGTGGGGTTTAAGCATTCTATATATGGTATTATTAGACGTGGAGGAGATAAGGGTAAAGAGGCTGAGATTAGGGAGTATTATCCTTCAAAATATGATGTGATGTTAGATATAAGGGGGTATATTAGTATAGGTAAAGATATGAAAGTTGGTGACAAGATAATGGAATGTGAAGTTATATCAGAAGTTGAGCGTATAGGTGATATGGTGAAATATTTAGTATCATGTAAAAAGATGATATTATTTTCAAAGAAAAATATAAAAATAAGTGGTGACAAAGTAAAAGTATTAAAGGGTGAAAATCGTGGTATGATAGGAAAATTAATAAAAGAACACAAGGCAAAACTATTAGTTAGTTTGGAGGGTGCTGGTACTAGGATAACGAGATTTATAGATGTAGATGATATATTTTATAAAGATATATTATTAAAATCTGGTGAATATTTCCAAGTGAACCGTATAGAAAGAGATAATAAAATGAATTATAAAATATATGGTATGGAGATGGGAGGTGAATCAAAATTGATAATGATGTCTGATATAAAAAAGATGATGCCAGGGATGGATATAATTGGTAATAAAAAGGTAGTTGAGGATGTAGAAAAGGAAGAATATATAAGTGAAGAAATAAGTGACGATATAAGTGAAGAAATAAGTGAAATAGATGAAGAAGAAATAGAAGATGAATTTAGGTCGTCGTATAAAGATGTAGAGAGGACAGAGATAATTACACAACAATTAAATGTTATACAGAGGGGTTATTATGATATGATAAAGATGATTTTGGATATAAGTGGCGAGTCTATAGATAATATTAATGTATATGACATTATAGATAATATAGAAGGTGTGGTAGATAAGTTAAATAAATTGATAAAGAGTAGTAATATAAATTTTGATATATCTGGGTCAAAGATAGATATGAAAATAATGATATCATTATTGGTAGCTCATGAGATGCAAAGAGGTGAATTAATATTTGAGGGTTTAAGTAATTATGTAAGGAATTTATTTAATAGAAATTTTTTTTACAGTACGTTAGATGAAATGATGGTTTCATTTTTATTAAGAAAGGATAATGAGATATTCAAGTGTGATACAAAGTTATTAAGAGATTTATATAAATCAAAGAAATATTATGAAATATTAGAAAAGATAATATTATGTTTTAATGATGTATTAAAGGTGATAATTAGTAGTCCGGTGGATTTAAGTGCGAAGAAGTTTGTGGAGATAGAAAAGGTTGAAAGGATACAAAAGGATAAAAAGAGAATTATTACATTTGAAGATATTAAAATGGATAATATTGTAGTTGATGCTAGAAGGGTATTATGGGATCCGGAGAGTGAAAAAATTGTTAATGATTTTAAAGATTTATTAATAAAGTCATCAAAAACAGTGGAAGGTGAAATAAAGATGGAAATAGATGAAAAGAGAATATCTATATTAGAAGATAAGCGTGGATTATATAAATATGTGTATGAGAATTTGGATATGGCACCAATGGTGTTATATGATATAGGGCAAAGATTAATAAAGGTATTATCTGAGAGATATGATAAATTTGGTGTAGAATATAAAGAGTGTGGTGGTAAGGTGATGTGTGGTGATAAGGTTATAATGAAGTATTTGGAGATGTTTTTTGATAAAAAGGGTAAGATGAGGGGTGTGAGTGAAGGTGAGTATTTAGATATGAAAAGATATTATGAGTTGAGTCGTATTTTTGATAGATTAATAAATAGAATAAATGAAAGGGTAAGAAAACCGAAAAAAGAATTAAAGGAAGAAAGAATAAGGACAAAAGAGTTAGAAAAGGAAAAAATATTACAGAGTAGAAAAAGGGTTATAAAGAGTTTAGAAGGTGTGGATGAGTTATTAGAAGAGTTTGAGAGTGTTAAATTATCTGATTTAGTAAAGAGAAGAAGAAATTAATATGTTAATAGCATTATTTTATTTTATAGTTGAATAATAGCATTATTTTATTTTATAGTTGAATAATAAAATAATGATAAGATTAATCGGTGTTTTTTTGTTAGGTGTGTATGTAGGTCAGGAATATAAGAATATTCCAAGTATAACTAAAAATACGAATAATATATATACATTATTAAAGAAAACAGAGATATATAATATATTATCGAGAGATTATAAAAAAGTTGTGGATGATGAAAAAAAGAATAATAAATGGTTTTAAGGTTTTTTTTATTAATAAAAAAATATATTGTTATAATAATAATGGAGAACAAAAATACGAGAGATAAAAATCAGCTTAATAAACAGAGGAGTGTGAGTTTTGACGCAATAAAGTCAATGGAGGACAAGATTGCGGAAGATATATCAAAATTAGAAGATAAAGATAAAATAGATTTTGATGTATTTTTTAATTATTTATTTAATGATTGTTGCGGGTGTTTTGAAAAAGAGTGTGATATATTCGAATTAAAAAAGAATAATTTGAACCAAGTTATTGTCAAGTATAATAAAAATAGAAATCTGAACAATTTAAATGATTTAAATGTTGATGTAAATACAGAGGAAAAAAAATGTAATACAATAAGAGTGGATATAGGTGATACATTAAACGAAGTTTATAAAGGTTTAAATAATTCATCGTATAGTAAGATAGCATTAGTGATAAAATTTATAGAATTATTTAAAAAATCAGGATTAATAGTAGAAAATCAGAATATGTATTTTTTATTAAATAGTAATATGAGATTTAAATGGAATAATATAAAGATGTTAACTGTAAAAGATATACAAGAATTTAAAAATAAGAATGGTGAGGATATAATTAATAAACTAAAAAACGAGTATTTAAAAGAAAAAGAAAAAAAGAATGAAGAACAAGAGTTATTGATTATAAAGTCGTTATTTTGGTATTTTAGAAAAGTGGTAGTAGATTCGATAGTGAGTGATATAATAATATTAAATGGTTATGAAAAAGATGTAAAGGCGATGAGTGTTGGATCAACAACGTTGACTTCGGATTATGATATAACATTGGATGGAACATATAATAAAAATAGTAGGGTTATAAGGAGATTTGATATGTTTGTGGAGGTATTATTTATGGATGATTCAGAAAGTGTTTTTGATACGAATATATATGGAGTATCATTTATAAAAGGTAAGGATACAGTTGTTGAAACGCCTACAGGTACTTTAAACAAAAATTCGATAAATGTTGTGGTAAATAAAGCGTTTGAATCTGTACATGAAAAATGTGGAAAGTTTAATTATATTTTATCTAACGACAGAGATTTTATAATATCTCAACATATATGGGCATTTGTAAAGTTATTATTAAGATTAAAAAAAATACAAGATCAGGATGAAAAGTTATATGCTTTATGTTTAGATGAATTATCAAAAGAATTAGGAGATGATTTATATTTTTCATCTGCTAAACAATTTATGAATAAGTATGAATCTAATATAAATAATTATGAGAAGACGGTTAAATTTTCTAGTGAATTTTTAAAAGATGTAAATGATGAAAATAGTAAATATTATGTGAGTAATTTTATAAGTTATGTGAATTACAATGGGTCGGAAACATATTTAACAAATGGTGCATTTTTGGATGTTGTAGTAAATAATCAAATGTGTCAAAAGAAAAATATTGTAAATTTAGACAATAATAGTTATGTAGACTCTTTTATAGAAAATTTGTCTGATTTAATAACACATTATCATAAGAAAAAATATTTAGATAGGGTTAAAAATGCATTTCATGAATTAAAAATAGGGTTGAAGAAAGAAATTGAAAACGATGTATTAAAAAATATAGAAGATATAAAAACAATACAAGAAAATTGTTCAAAAGATATATTAGAATGTCAGTCGTTTTTAATAGTGTCTAAAATATTAGTTTGTATAATAGAAGTATTTAAAGGATATATTGATTGGTCGGAAATATCACAAGAAAAATTAAAAGAAAGTGTAACAAGATTTGAGAATTTGAAGTTTAAAAATTTTAAACTACCAATAGAAAGTATAATAAGAAAGAAGATAAAGAAAGATGAAGAAGATGATGTTGATGAAGAATATTATGTTGCTGAAGAAGATTATGTTGATGAAGAATAATTAACTGGACATAAAAATTGTCTATGGAATGAGTAAATATAAATTTTATATTTACTCGGACAATTTTTATGTCTTAATAAGGGAAAAGAAAATGGTTATTAGCGCATATTTTAACAAAAATTTTATATTAATATATAATATAAATTTTTTATATAAGTTTAATTTATTATGGGTAAAATCGGCTTTTAAGAATTGTAATTCTTGTTTGAAAGTTTTTCTGAACACCGACGAAAATAATAGCCATGGCTAAGCCTGCTCCAGCCATACTTTCGCCGTGAGCAGAGGGAATATATTTATCACTTAGGTTAAAGAAGAATGGGATAATTTTAACTAATTTAGTTATATAGTAAGAACTAATAACTATTAAACATAATTGTAACAATAAGTCTTTGTATAGTTCAAAATTGCTAATATTTTCTACATCTTTTTGAACTGGGAATAGTTTATCAGTACTAGAACCGACGAAAAATGCAATAATAAAAACAATTATGGCAAATTGTATTTGTTCTAAAAGTTTGGATGCACGTACTGTATCAACACGTAAAAGGCTTTCAAAGGATTCTTTTCTTTCTAGAAGGGGGGAGGACATTGTATATATTATAATATATATAAAAAAAATAAAAATATATATATATTATATTATTTATTATTATATGAATAAAATACCAACGGACATATATTATAATATATTTACGGAATTAAGTTTTGGAGATATAATTGGATTATGTAATTCAAATAAAAGATTTAAGAATTTTTGTTTACAAAATCAAAAGTTTATAGCGAAAATAAAACTAAAAGCGGTTAAAAAGTTATTAAAAGATGACGATTTCAAGATACGTGATTTTGCATTTAAAAATAAAATAGCATTTGATAAAATGTCACAGAATAGAGCGATAAACAAGTATTCGTTTGTTACTAAAATAGATAAATTTACAGTAGATTTATTGTATCTTGTAAACAATAATTTGTTAGATGAAGTGTATATACTAATAAATTTAACAGATAAAATACCTGAGCCATCATTAAGTATATTTACTAATAAACTTACAGAAAAAATTCCTAAGTCAATAATTGAAATGTATATGAAGAAATTGCCGCCGATTTTAGAATTATTTGGATACGATAACGAGGATGATTTTCTAGAAGATTTTCCGATAAAGTCATTTACAAACAAACATTTGCAAAAATATATATTGGATAATTATTGGAAAAAATGACGTAATAAAATGTTTTAATAAAATGACGCACACGACTTCGTCGTGGCTCTGGGCGCGGGTGTGTTTAAAATGTTTAAAATGAAACCATAAATTAAATTTTTTAAATACTTTGCAAGTGTTAATACTAGAACTATTGCTTATTATAATAAAAATAAGCGCGTTTATACGTTTAAATCGAATCCTCCCGGAATCCTTTTGGAATCTTTTCGAATCTATTTGTTTTTATATTGTACAAAACTTAACCATAAATATCATTGAATATACAAAATATAACAAAAATA
>Ga0315906_10005762_pt1 | contig 15487 bp, 20 predicted proteins | sample LakEriMetagenome_4_FD_203526 | JGI IMG/M metagenome (GOLD analysis project Ga0315906, IMG submission 203526) | Freshwater fungal communities from buoy surface, Lake Erie, Ohio, United States - Buoy 2 MA122 | ecosystem: Environmental > Aquatic > Freshwater > Lake > Lake biofilm | place: USA...
AACCCATAGTTATGGAATTAGAACATATTGATGGTAATTCTGAAAATAACTCTTTAGATAATTTATCAATAATTTGTCCAAATTGTCATTCGCAAACACCAACATACAAAGGTGCAAATAGAGGTAAAGGAAGACATTATCGTAAAGTTAGATACTTACAAGGAAAAAGCTTTTAGCCTTCAAAACATAGGCAGCGATGTACCCGCCTTGTAAGCGGGAAAGTTCGGCGCAAGTCCGGATGAAGGCACCAAACCGAGTGTAGGATAGTCTGGTTATTCCGCCTGCTTTGGGAGCAGGAAATCGCAAGTTCGAATCTTGCCACTCGGACCATTTTTATAAAAAACATATGAAAATATTAAAAGAACTTACAGATAAAGATAAAAAAGAAATATTAATGTATTGCTTGATGGCCTTGTTTTGTACAACATTAGTCATATTAGCCATTGCATGGTCAAGAGGCCGTGATGTTGATTACTTCAAAGAACGTGTACTCATATTTGAAGGTAGATTAGACGGTATGCATAAAGTCATACACGATACAAGAGATAAAAATGATATTGTGATACAACGATTAAAAGAAGCAAATGAAAAGCTTGATAGAGTTATTGAAAAACAATCTGAACAAGAAAAATGGATAGAGGAGTGGAAAAAACTTCCACAATTACCAAAACCGAAAAGGTGACTTTATGAAAAAGATCAATCTTGAAGAAGTAAAAAACTTTATTGAAAAACAAAGTGCAGAAACAAAAATTTATATTGGTTGTGATTCAGAAAGATTCAAGATTGATAAAGTGTGGTATGCAGATTATGTTCTGGCAATTGTAATTCATATTGATGGAAAACACGGATGCAAATTGTTTGGTGAAGTATACCGTGAAAAAGATTATGATCAAAAACAAAATCGTCCAAGATTTCGTTTAATGAATGAAGTATATCGTGTAAGTGAGTTATATTTAAAACTTGCAGATGTACTTGAAGGTCGTGATGTTGAAGTTCATCTGGACATTAATCCTTCCGAATTACACGGGTCAAACTGTGTTATCAACGAAGCTATTGGTTATATTCGTGGTACCTGTAATGTCATACCAATGGTCAAACCTCAAGCCTTTGCGGCATCATATGCAGCCGATAGACTAAAAACTCTAAACATGGCCTAATTGTTTTTTTCGATCACCACAATAAAAAAATATCATATAGGTAATAAGTCATTTTTGTGTTGCTTTGCACTAAGTAATAATGTATAGTTTAATACTATCAACATTAATTATTTGAAAGGAAAAATAAATGAGTGTCACAATTAAAAATTTGGAGGCTGCTTTTGCTGGAGAATCGCAGGCTCATGTGAAATACAAGTATTTTGCCAAACTTGCTCGAGAACAAGGGTATGAGGATGTTGCAAAACATTTTGAACATACTGCCGAACAGGAAGTAAAACACGCATGGGGACATTTAGAACTGCTTGTTGGTACACTAGATGTAAACGATTGCCTTCAAAAAGCCATCGATTGTGAAACATATGAATACACCGAAATGTATCCAAAAATGTTGGAAGAAGCAATTGCAGAAGGTAATGAACAAGCAGCAAAAGAGGCACAAGATCAAATTAATGAATCAGTAGAACACGCTGAAAAATTTAAGAAAGTCTTAGCACTTGCCGCAAAGAGATTCAAAGCACTACAAGGTGCCGAAAAAGTTCATGCTTCCAAATATCAACAAATGAAACAGGAGATTGCATAATGAGATACTATCGTTGCGTGGTCTGTGGCCACATATTAACAGAAGAAGATTATGCTATGTTACCAGATTCAGTTGGCTGTCCTGAGTGTGGTGTTTCAAAACAAGATTATGAATTGGTTGTTGAAGAATAACTGACCATAGCGTAGCGGATAACGCAGGTGCCTTCTAAGCATCTATACGGGGGTTCGATTCCTCCTGGTCAGGCCAAGTTTACCAGAAGTAGTATTGATTTTTTGTGAGAGTGTATATATAATATTATAAATGCGGTCTGTAATAGTACGAATTGAGTTCCCACTTAGTTTAGCCGAGCATAGCGGCCGACCGCTCCAAATTTCGAAATTTTTCAATCCGGCTCCGAAAAAAAATCCAAGAATCCGGAGATTGAAAAAAATGATTTTAGATTTTATACTTGGTGATGTCGTATAGACTAAAGTACCCAATTAAAAACATATGGGTCCAAAAGTCCATAAGAATTTCGATTGGATGTTTCATTTTAGTTTAACTAAAACCTCTAATAAGAATAGTAATGAAATACACAGTAATGTTATTAGTGCTACCTTCGGAGCCAGTCTCATAAAAAAATCACCTATTTCTTGTTTCAGCTTTTCTCTCTGCTTCTCTTTTAACTTGGGCGGAATGGTAATCAAGATATATCAATGTTAACATAGATACAACTGTAACAATTGCAATCATTGGTTGGTTACTTTTTTTAGGCGGTTTCATATTTTGTATAACTTGAAAAAATATGTTATGAGAGCCGCTACTGTAACACACCACCACATCAAATCTTGCACTTTGTGACGATCAGCATCTATAAGAGCTTTTTCTTCATCATGCTCTTTTTTTTGTTTCTCTTTAATTTGTTCTACTTCATTCCAAGCGTTATTACCATATTTATCAGTAACGGATTTCTTTAATTTGGCTAACTCTGATTCTCTTTCTTTTTGTTTTTCGTATTCCTTTACGGCACGAAATTCAGCAAATTCGGCCCACTTTAGAGCCTTCTCTTTATCTTCTAATCTTTTTTTATGTTGTGCTTGGATAAGGCGTTCATTTTCAGCCTGCTCATCGGTGATTACACTACCAAATTCTTTACCTAATTGTTTGGCTTCTTTGATCGAGCCAAGAGCTGCCTTACCAGCAGATAAATCTAATTTTGACATTTTAGTATCCTAATCAAACTATGCAAAACGAATCACGCACAAATTCAATCAAGTCACTTTTTCTTTTTGAATATATTGAATAAATCCAAGTTTTTAATTTCTTGGAGTTCTAACAATACATATATGGAGATGGCCAATGAAAGTATTGCTATGCCATATGCGATGTAATCCATGTTAATCGAAATATACCTTTCTTTTTATTGACAATCTAATCAGAAACTAGTATACTTCCTATTCAACTCACTCTATTATTTATATAAAAAAAGAGGTATTAATATGAAAATTTTAGCAGCCAAACTTATTACCGGTGAAGATATTCTAGGTGAACTGGAAGGTGAATCTGAAACAGAAATAGTTTTTATCAATCCAGTATCCATTGCGGTTGTTCGTGGTAAAGATGGAACACCAAATGTTGGATTCGCACCATTTCCAATTCACGCTCAACAAAAGACCGGTTCATCTATTGCCATTCGTAAGAAACATATTGTATATTCTTATGAACCAGCAGAAGATTTTAAACAAAACTATGATCAAATTTTCGGTACAGGAATTGTTGTGCCAGGACAAAAACAAATTATTACAGGATGAAATCATTCTATACTAATGTTCAAACCTTTGGCAGTAACATACTATACAGAGGTATACAGAACGGAAAAAGGGTGAAGCAGAGAATTGAATATTCTCCTTCACTCTATATTCCATCCAAACGCATCACAAACTTTACATCATTAGATGGTGATTATCTAGATCAAAAAATCTTTGGCACAATGAAAGAAGCCAGAGATTACATTAAACAGTTTGATGGTGTTTCAAATGGTCCTAAAATTTACGGACAAACTCGTTTTGAATATGCCTTTATTGCTGATCAACACAAAGGCATGATTGACTATGATTTCGATAAATTAGAAATTGCAATTATCGATATTGAGGTCGGATCTGAGAATGGTTTTCCTGATCCCTACGAAGCAAACGAACCGATCACAGCAATTGCTATTCACTATATCGATGGACACAAATATGTTTATGGTTGCGGTTCATATGAGAATAATGATCCTGAGAATGTTACATATCATAAATGCAAAGATGAGTGGTCTTTGTGTAAACACTTTCTTAAAATGTGGTCAGAAAAAACACCAGATATCATAACTGGTTGGAATACAAAATTCTTTGATATACCATACTTGATCAATCGATTCAAAAAGATTCTAGGTGATGATGATTGCAAAAAGTTATCACCTTGGAACAGAATCAATGAAAGAACTACTGTAATTAATGGCAGACAATTGATTGCATACGAATTGGTTGGTCTTGCTTCACTTGACTATATTGAATTGTACAAATGGTATGCGCCAGGCGGCAAGTCACAAGAGTCCTATAAACTTGATAATATTGCTAATGTAGAATTAGGTGAAAAGAAAATATCATATGATGAGTATGATAACTTGCACCAATTGTACAAACTCAACTATCAAAAATTTATCGAATATAACATCAAAGACGTTGACCTTATTCTGAAGTTAGAAGATAAGTTAAAGTTGTTGGAGTTGGCAGTAACTCTTGCATATGACACCAAAACAAATTATGAGGATGTATTTGCACAAACTCGTATGTGGGATTCTCTAACATATTCTTATTTGTTGGAGAAAAATATTATTGTTCCACCAAGAATCATTAAAGATAAAGATTCTGCATTTGAAGGTGCATATGTCAAAGAACCACAAACAGGATTGCACAAGTGGGTTGCTAGCTTTGACCTAAATTCACTTTACCCCCACCTTATGATGCAGTATTCCATAAGTCCTGAAAATCTTGTAGAAAGAAGTTATATATCTGAAAGAAAACGCAAATTACTTGAAGAATTGAGACTTAGAAATACTAAATAAGTAGATGTGGTTACTTATTTGGAGAATCTATGAAATACAATATCACGAAGGATAAACTATATGAGTTGTTTATTACCAAAAATATGAGGCGTAGTGAAGTTGCTGAATATTTTGGTTGTTCGGATGCCAATATCAAAAAACACCTACAAAAATTTGATATAAAGAAACCTTTTGTTTTAGAATGTCAAAATAAAGAACGCAAAGCCAAAGTAGAATGTTTGCATTGTGCTAAAGAATATGAAACACAGAAGTTTAGAACTGAAAGTGAAAAGTATGATTCCAAATATTGTAGTTATTCATGTGCTCAAAGAAGTCGTTATCTAGGTGAAGAACATAAACGAAGAATTAGAAATGAAATTGCGGCAAGACGCAGAGCAAGAATACGGAATCAAACTCCCGAATTAACTAATGAAGAAAAAATAAAAATTCAAGAATTTTATTTAATTTGTCCTAAGGGGCACGAAGTAGACCATATTCAACCAATTGCAAAAGGTGGTTTACATCATCCTGATAATTTGCAAATATTGACTGTAACGGAAAATAGAAAGAAGTGGTGTAAATAATGTTTCGTAATGTAAAAGAATTAACAACTGAAGAAATTCAAAAAGAACTTCAGTCTATTGTATTGTTTGAACAACAAATCGATAAAGTCAATGTTAATAGTTTATTGGACAAAACAGTTGATACATCTTTTCTTGGACCTATGCATTGTACTCTCACACCCAACGGTCAGCTCTTCAGGACTGACTTCCAAGGTTTCCTGCCTAAGATGATGGAAGAAATGTATCAAGACCGTAAAAAGTTTAAAAAGTTTATGTTGTCTGCACAACAAGAATATCAAAACGAAACAGATACAGAAAAGAAAAAAGAACTAGAAAAGAAAATTGCTAAGTATAACAATATTCAATTAGCTAAAAAAGTTTCATTGAACTCCGCTTACGGTGCTCTTGGCTCACAATATTTCAGATTCTATGATTTACGTATGGCACTTGCAGTCACATTGGCTGGACAATTATCGATTCGTTGGATTGAAAATAAGTTAAATGAATATCTCAATAAACTATTAAAAACGGAAGAAGATTATGTCATTGCGTCCGATACTGATTCGATTTATCTCAATCTTGCATCACTGGTGGATACTGTCTTTCAGTCTGGAAGCGAAGATCATGCGAAAATCATCTCCTTCATGGACAAGGTCTGTGAAGATAAAATTCAGCCGTACATTGACAAGAGTTATCAGGAACTTGCTGATTATATCCATGCGTATCAACAGAAAATGGAAATGAAGCGAGAAGCACTTGCAAGTAGAGGTTTGTGGACTGCCAAGAAACGATATGTGTTGAATGTATATAATAATGAAGGTGTGCAATACAAAGAACCAAAGATGAAAGTTATGGGTTTGGAAATGGTAAAATCTTCCACACCAGCCATCATTCGTGAGAGAATGAAAGAAACGATTAAACTAATTATAACGGGCACCGAAACTGAGTTGCACAACTATATTGAAGATTTCAGAAAACACTTTAATGGTTTGCCGGCAGAAGAAGTATCTTTTCCAAGAGGATGTAATGGTCTAAGTAATTACTCGGATCCACTTACACTATATAAGAAAGGAACACCCATTCATGTTAAGGGTGCGATACTCTACAATCACTATCTAAAAGAAAAGAAACTAACGAAGAAATATCCGTTTGTTCAAGATGGTGATAAATTGAAATTCACATATCTAAAAATGCCAAATCCATTTAAAGATACTGTGATTTCTTATCCTTCAAGATTGCCTCCTGAATTTGGTTTACAGGAATTCATTGATTATGAATTGCAATTTGAAAAAACATTCTTAGAACCAATTAAAACAATTTTGGACCTTGTCGGTTGGACAGTAGAGAAAACTAATTCTTTAGAGGACTTTTTCTCATGATTCTTTTAACATTTGCAACCGCAATTGCTCTTTCTGTAATTGCTGCATACTATTCAATTATTGGTCTAGCTGCCATCTTTACAGGTGCATTTTGGCCTATTGTTATTATGGGATCGGTGTTAGAAGCTAGTAAACTAGTTACTGCATCTTGGTTGTATAGAAATTGGATCATATGTCCAAGACTTCTTAAAGCATACCTGACATCTGCTGTGGTCATTCTTATGATAATCACCAGCATGGGTATTTTTGGTTTCTTATCTAAAGCACACATTGATTCTACTTTAACGGCAGGTGCAAATTCTGTTGAAATAAGGACACTCAATCAACAAGAGAAAATTGTAAAAGAGAGATTAGAATATCTATTGAAACGTGCCGGTGATCCCGAAACTGCATCAGCAAGAATAGATAGACAGATTCAGGATTCACAAAAAGAATTGGCTGAAATCAATAGAAGAAGATTGCCATTATTACAAGAAGAAACTAAATTACTTGCCGAAGTTGGTCCAATAAAATATATTGGTGATTTGGTATATGGTACAGATGATGCCAATGCCATAGATAAGGCAGTTCGTTTGGTAATCATGTTAATTATGGTTGTATTTGACCCGCTGGCTGTGTTATTATTAATTGCTGCGAATATGTCAATGAATCAATCGAAACCGATTAAAGAAAAAACCATACCAGAAAAAAATGATATTGAAATACCAGTTTTTGTACCAGAACCAAAAAAAGAAAATATAGTTGAGATTGAGAAAAACAATTTAGCCGATATAGAGATTGATCCTGTTTCTGGTATCACAATACCACCAATAGGTAAACAAGATGATATGCCAATGGAAAGACCAGGTGATTACATTGCACCACAAGAAGTGAAAACAACACACATTTCTCCTGGTGTATATACAGAAGAACCTGTTAAGAAGTTAGAACCTAAGTATGATTATGATGCTGAATATGCATTTAAAGAAAAACGAAACCGAAAAGATGGATTTGATTGAAAGGTAAATTATGGGAATACTTGATAAAATTAAAAAGAATAGTAGCATCAAAGAATCTGCTATTCTATCGAAATCAAAATTCTTTACTGAGAAAGATATGATTCCCACTTCTGTGCCAATTGTTAATGTGGCACTTAGTGGTAAATTGGATGGTGGTTTAACACCAGGTCTTACAATGTGGGCAGGTCCATCAAAACATTTCAAGACCGCATTTTCGTTATTGATGGCGAAATCTTATTTGGAGAAATATAATGATGCAGCGCTTTTATTCTATGATTCAGAGTTTGGTACTCCTCAATCCTACTTTGACAGCTTTGGTATTGATACTGATCGTGTTCTGCACACTCCTATTACCGATATAGAACAATTAAAGTTTGACATAATGAATCAATTGTCAAACCTAGAACGTGGTGATCGTTTGATTATTGTTGTTGATTCTATCGGTAATTTGGCATCAAAGAAAGAAGTTGAAGATGCACTTGAACAAAAATCTGTTGCAGATATGTCAAGAGCAAAACAAGTTAAAAGTTTGTTTAGAATGGTCACACCACACCTATCATTGAAAGATATTCCAATGATTGTAGTCAATCATACCTACAAAGAAATTGGAATGTTCCCTAAAGATATTGTTGGTGGTGGCACCGGTTCTTATTATTCAGCCGATAATATTTTTATTATTGGTCGACAACAAGAAAAGGAAGGAACAGAAATTGTCGGTTACAACTTTATTATCAATGTTGAAAAATCTCGTTATGTTAAAGAAAAATCAAAGATTCCTGTTACTGTATCTTTTGATGGTGGCATTAGCCGTTGGTCTGGTCTACTTGATATTGCACTCGAATCTGGTCACGTTATTAAACCATCCAACGGTTGGTACAGTAAGGTTGATGTAAAGACTGGTGAAATCGAAGATAAAAAATATAGAATCAAAGATGTTGACAGCAAAGACTTTTGGATGTCAATATTGAAAGATAAAAAGTTTCGTGAATTTGTTGAAAACAAATATCGTGTTGCTGCAACAGATATTATCAAAGATGAAGATGTACAAGAAACCTTTGAAGTTGAAACAATAAATGGATCAGATGATGAGTGATGATTATTCAAAATTAAGACATTCAAAAAGAAGATTAAAGACACAAACACACGCAAAGAAACAATCTAAAATTGCCAAAGCATATGGTGTAATTGTAGACAGTATACATCGATTCGCCAAAAAACATTGGGCTGATTGTGGAAATTCCGATTGTTCTTTGTGTGGAAATCCAAGAAAAATTTGGGGTGAAAAGACAATACAGGAGAAAAGAAATGAGCAGCGAGACAGAACTGAACGTTAGTGATTATGCAAATGCAATGGTATTAGGAATAGATTATCAATTTCATGTACCAGAAAATGATGCACAAGCGGTTCATATTGAATTTTTAAAGGGTAAGTATACTGGTACCACAATCAAATATGGCAAAATAAAATTTGAAGAAAAAGAAGATGCCGGCCATTTACAATTTGCTTTCGATGTGATAAAATCAGAGAACACAAAGCCAAAAAAATTACAAAAAGATCCAGAATTTATTCAATATGCGGGTGATTTTTTAGTACATTTGGTAGCATTGAAAGCAGAGGAAAATATTAATGAAACTGGAACAGACGATATTAAAGACCCTAATCTATAATGAGGACTATCTCAGAAAAGTATTACCATTTTTAAAGAGAGAATATTTTTCTACAAATGTTGAGAAGTTAGTTTACAATGAAATTACATCATTCACGCAAACTTATAATAAAGCGCCAACAATTGAAGCACTTAGTATTACCATCAAAGAAAAGACTAATATTACAGATGATGAATTACAGAAGTGCGAAACTTATCTCCAAGAAATTGGATCTAATAAAGAAACAAGTTCCGAAATTCAATGGCTTGTTGATAAAACCGAAAAGTTCTGTCAAGAGAAAGCAATATACAACGCAGTACTTGGGTCGATTTCTATTCTTGACGGGAAAGACAAACAACACGACAAAGGTCAGATTCCCAAGATATTATCGGACGCTCTATCTGTAAGTTTCGATAACTCTGTTGGCCATGACTATTTGGAGAACTCTGATGAACGATTTGAATTCTATCACAGAAAAGAAGAAAGAATACCCTTTGACTTGGACTATTTTAACAAGATTACAAAAGGTGGCCTTCCAAATAAAACTCTTAATATCGCCCTTGCTGGCACTGGTGTTGGCAAGTCTCTTTTTATGTGCCATGTTGCCGCTGGCTGTATGGTTCAAGGTAAAAATGTTCTTTACCTCACGTTAGAAATGTCCGAAGAAAAGATTGCAGAACGTATTGATGCAAATCTTTTGAATGTTGATATTGGTGATCTTCAAGAATTGCCGAAAGATATATACGATAAGAAGGTCAATCGTGTCCGTGATAAAACAACGGGCAAATTAATTATCAAAGAATATCCAACCGCATCAGCTTCAGTAATTCACTTTAGAACTTTATTAAATGAACTTAATCTTAAGCGTTCTTTTGTTCCCGATATTATTTTTGTTGATTATCTTAACATTTGCTGTTCTGCTAGGATTAAACCTGGCGCTTCTATTAACTCGTACACCTACGTCAAAGCAATTGCTGAAGAGCTACGGGGACTGGCTGTGGAATTCAATGTACCTATTGTTAGTGCGACCCAAACCACTAGAAGCGGGTATACATCAAGTGATCCGGGACTGGAAGATACTTCAGAGTCGTTTGGCTTACCTGCGACAGCAGACTTAATGTTTGCTTTGATTTCATCAGAAGATTTAGACCAACTTGGTCAAATCATGGTGAAACAATTGAAGAATCGATATAATGATCCAACTTTTCACAAGAGATTCACAGTTGGAATTGATAGAGCCAAAATGAAGTTATATGATATTGAACAATCAGCACAAAGTAATATTGTAGATTCTGGTCACAAAGGTAACGACAAACCATTGAACACTTTTGGTAATGCTGAAAAGAAAAGCTTTGAGGGATTCAAAGTATGAAATTAAGTGTTGATGATGCTTTGCATTGTGCAAAGGTCTTTGAGGATTATTTTGGTAACTTTGGTCGCATTGATGAATATATGCGTGATCAAAAGTTAAATGCATTATCAGAAATTCCCACATCATTATTTCCACCAGAAGATGATCTATTCTCAGACTTCTCCATGGCGCCAGCAGACATGGATTTTATTATTGAGGAAACACCAAATGAAACATGGGAAACACTTTTGTCAATTACCAGTTCCCATGTGAACATTCAACCAGTAGGTAAACAGATCAGAGTTGGTATCAAAGAGAAGAACACCGGAAAGTATGTGGGGTTCATTCGATTGGGTTCACCAGTCATCAACTGTAAGCCTCGTAATGATCTTCTTGGACAAGTTTTTACGCAGAATCCTGACTGGTCCAAACGATTCAATCAATCTGCAATTATGGGTTTCGTTATTGTACCATCACAACCATTTGGGTATAATTATCTTGGTGGCAAGTTATTGGCTGCCATTTGTTGTTCTCATCAAATTAGAGACCTTTTGAATAAAAAATACGATATGGAAACTTGTCTCTTTGAAACAACTAGTTTGTATGGTAGTACCAAACAAGTTTCACAATATGATGGCATGAAGCCTTTAATTCGATACCAAGGGTTGACAGATTCAGACTTTTTGCCTATGATGCACGGTAAACCCTATGAAGATTTAAAAAACTTTGTTGAAGATAAAGTTGGTAAAATTGTTGATGACAACATTTCAAGTAGAAAACTGAAGATCAGTATGAAAATAATATCATTAACCAAATCTGCGTTAAAAGATAGTCCTGAACTAGAAAAATTCGAACAGATAATTAGTAACGCAAAGAACTTGACCGAACAAAAGAGATACTATTATTCCAACTATGGTTTTAAGAACTTCATTGACTATGTGAACTGCAAAACAGACAAGTTGATACCAGATGAAAACTATGATAAGTTTGAGTTGTCAAATATCATAGACTGGTGGAAGAAGAAAGCAACAAATCGTTATGAGAATCTACAGTCTGATGGTCGTCTAAGAAAAGAACTTGAAATCTGGACCTCTGGAAAAGACATACAAATAATCAGATAAATATTTTTATTTAACTTAAAATGGCCGATACCACCTCACTAGCTGAATCATCACAAGCCTTCTTTTGTGCGATTGCAGATTATTTGCAAATCAAAGGAAAAAGTCTAGGTGAATTCTTAGATCCTAAAAATAAAGAATTGGATGATTTTTCTAAATTCGATAGAAAATGGAAAAGTGTTTTCAAGGCAAAGAATGATTCATTGCAGTCTATCTATGATAAATTTACTGAAGCTTCAACTGGTGCTCAGAAGATACCTTATGGTGATATAGAAGGCTTCTTAATGACAGAAAAAACATGGTATATTTCTTCAGCATTGATTGGTAAAAAATTAGTAGAGGACATAACAACTATCTCCTCAGGATTTGCAAAGAAACCTAATGTTAGTGATGTTTGGTACTACCGTGGTGATAAGGTGGTTATGAAAAACATTGAAGCACTTTTTAAGATAGCGAATAAAAACAAACCAGCTCCAGCTTTTGGTGATGTAAACAAATGGTCACCAGCTGACATATATTTTGCTACAGACAAAGCAACAAAACGAATAAAAGAAAATGTAGATTTATATGTAACTGGTCGTGGTAAAAGCTATGGTTTTGATATTATGAATAACATGATTAGTGAACTTATAACATCAGGTGATCTATTACCAATATCATTAAAGAAACAAACAAATACTGTAACAATCAAAAAGGTGAACTTTGATAAAGTAGAAGAACAAACAGCCATATTAAAATATCAATATCATGGATTAAAACAACCATGGAAAAAATATACTTTAAAACAACCACAAACTAGAGACTTACAAATAAAATTTTCAAAATCTGATCGTGAAATGATTAAGATTAGGCATGATGCATCTAGGGCAACCATGAAAGCCGAATTAGAAAGTAGAGACATGGAAGCAAGAGGTGGTTCTATTGGTTCATGGAATATATTTTGTGATATTGTTTCATATATCGATAAACAATTAGCAACAAAACTTTTTAATGATTATAAAAAAGTCAATGAAAAATATAAAGTTCAAGCCGAAAAATTACGAAAAGAATGGGAAGAAAAAGATAAAAGATTGAAAAAACCAGAAGCTAAAAAAATGGCTAGAGCAGAATTTGATGAAGAGCGTGGTGCTTTGAGTGCTATGTTGGTTACAAATGAAGTTTTTCCTACACTCATAGAATGGTTGGAAAAAAATAAAAGAAACATTTCAAATGCACAAGATTATGTTTCACCATCAGATAGATTGATACAGGAATTATTTAAATACATAACATCTAGAACAGAAGATTCTGGTAAATTTATTATTGCAAAATAGGAATAATTATGGCACTCATAGATTTTGATAAGTTAGCGAAACAGTATGAAATGGATGATGATTTCGGATTTTCTGCCGTCAGCGAAGAAGAATATAATAAAGTTATTTCAGAAAAAGCTGACACGGTAGAAGAATTCAGAGAGAGATTGGAACAAGTTGAAAAGATCATTATCCCATTTTTAACTAAACTACATACTACAGGCGACAAAGAATATATCTATTGGCCAAACCGTAAACCAGTTATTGAAAAACAAATAGAAAGAATATTGAAACTTACTAGGACTTGATTATGTCTGCTACTGTGATTATACCAACTACTGGTTCTCCAGAGTTGAAATGTGCCATTGAATCCGTATTAAATCAAACATACCTCACCACTTGTTATGTTGTTGCTGATGGACCAAAATTCTATCAAGCAACGGATGAAATCGTAAAACAATACTCAAAAGAAAATATCAAATTGTGTAATATTCCGATAAATGTCGGTGCCAATGGTTTTTATGGCCATCGTGTTTATGCGGCTTTTACTCATCTTATAGATACTGATTATGTTATGTATCTAGATCAAGATAATTGGTATGATGAAAACCATGTTAAAACTTGTGTCGATACAATTCGAAAGAATAATCTAGATTGGTGTTATTCACTTAGAAAAGTATACAGTAAATCTGGTGAATATCTATGTAATGATGATTGTGAATCTCTCGGTAAATGGAAAACATATCATGGAGTAAATCATATTGACACCAATACATATTGCCTAAAGACTGAAGTTGCGATAAGATTGGCTTCTGTATGGCATGGTGGTTGGGGACAAGACCGTGTTTTCTTGTCTGCAATATCACAACACTTTCAAAAATGGGACTGCACGGGACTATACACAGCAAACTATCGTGTTGACGGTGGGCCCGGTTCAGTCAATAAAGAATTCTTTGATAACGGAAATGAAGTAATGCGAAAAAAATATAATGGAGAGTACCCATGGCGAAAGACCTCATAATTGGTGGATTCACCAACTACAACTACAATCAATTAAAACCTTGGGTAGAATCTATCGATGAATGTGGATTCACCGGAGATAAAGTTTTGGTTGTTGGCAATGCATCAGATGAAACCAAAAAAGAATTACTAGAAAGAAAATTTAGGTTGATTCAGATGCCAAATGATACAAATATTCCAATCCATGTTCTTCGTTTTCTTTTCATCTATGAATATTTAAAATTGCATTGGCAAGAATATCGTTATGCTGTCACAACAGATGTTAAAGATGTTTACTTTCAAAGGAATCCATTTGAGTGGTTAGAAAAGAATTTTGATGAAGATGTACTTTCATATGGATTAGTTTGTGGTTCGGAATGTCTGAAATATAAAGATGAACCATGGGGTAATGAAAACTTAATGCAGACTTATGGACCATATGTGTATGATGAATACAAAGATAATGTAATTTACAATGTTGGTGTATTAGGTGGTCGATCCGAATATATCAAAGATTTGGTATTTCATATCTTCACAAATGCAGTAAATCGTCCTATTCCAATTGTAGATCAAGCTGTATTCAATGTGTTGATTGGTAAACAACCCTTTAAAGACATTACATACCTGGCACAAATGTCAGATGCATGGGCTTGTCAAGCTGGAACTGTTGTAGATCCAAATAAGATCGAACAATTTAGACCTAATCTAACCGAAAAAGAACCTGTATATAAAGACGGAAAAGTTTATAATGCTGACGGCGAAGAATTTTATATTGTACATCAGTACGATAGAGTTCCCGAATGGAAACAAAATGTAATGAAGAAATATAAATTAGAAGATTTGATTGTGATAAGGACATAACTACAACGTGTCTAATATATCATTTTTTCATTGCGCTTCAATTTATAAAACTGCAACAGAAAAAGTTGTAGAGAATACTCGCAAATATCATCCGGACGAATATTATTTTCTTTGTGTGGATGCAACACAAAATTTTTCATATCTTGCAGAATCATACAAAACAGATTATCGATATTATATTGAGAAACTTGGTGGCCCACAACAACCATATGGTTATCAAACAGATAAAGTTTTAAAGTTTCTGGAAAGATTTTATGATGCGAGTAAACGATCATCTGCAACACACATGATGATGTTAGAAGATGATGTTTGGCTGAACAATAAAGTTATTGTTGAAGATACATGGGAAATGGCCTGCCATGACATAGAAGGTGGCAATTTTATCCATCTAGAAGTATTGAAAATGATAGAAGATTTTTCTGGTGTTAAAGTAGAAGAAGGATCAAAGTGTTACGGTGGTGGAGGAGGTTCAATATATAAGATTGATACTTTCATAAACAACTATGACCGTGTTACA
>Ga0315906_10005763_pt1 | contig 15482 bp, 11 predicted proteins | sample LakEriMetagenome_4_FD_203526 | JGI IMG/M metagenome (GOLD analysis project Ga0315906, IMG submission 203526) | Freshwater fungal communities from buoy surface, Lake Erie, Ohio, United States - Buoy 2 MA122 | ecosystem: Environmental > Aquatic > Freshwater > Lake > Lake biofilm | place: USA...
TTTGGGATCGACAGGTTTAGGATCCTTAAGATAGTTGAGTTGCTCGGCCTTGAACTTGAGAGTGCCGAGGAAATGAGGTCAGTTTCTGGTCTGGCCCGCAGTCTCCTTGACGGAGACACAGAATCAAAGCCAGAGAACAGTCTAATTCTACCATAGGAGAAAAGTCATGGCAAATGATGCAATCGTTAGTGCTTGGAGTGAGATCAGGACCCTGGTTGAGCAGATCGAGGTTGATGTGAACAAGAATGCAAATGGAAATGCTTCGGCAGGAGTTCGTGCTCGCAAGGGACTTCGCACCCTGAAGCTCAAGGCTGCTGAGCTCACGAAGGTTACCATCGAGGCTGAAAAGACTCGTAAGACCGATAGTTAATCCTCGAGGAGAATCTCAATGGCCGCTGTATTGGCACAACTTACGAAGTTATCTCCGGGACCATCGGCTGGAGTCCCAGAGTTCAACAAGGCAATGAGCAAGCTTGCATCCTACTCACGTAGTCACAAGTACCAGCAGGTCCTTGATGACCTATTGAAGTCAGGTGTAATTCAGGTCGAGAACATCGCTGAGGCACCTGTTGCTGCAGAGCCTCCTGCTGTGAAGGCTCCTGTCGAGGAGGTCAAGCCGTCTCCGGAAGTTGTCACTGAGCCGGTTCTTGAGGAGAGTGTCACTGTGGCCGAAGAAACATCGACCACTGAGGTCTCCGAAGTCGTAGAGGAGCAGGTTTCTACTCCTGTCACAACTGAGACAAAGTCAACAGCTAAGAAGAAGCGCTAGTTCCTTCCGCTCTTGATCATTGTCACCTTCCTGTGAAAGCCGATCTTTGCAAGGATCGTCTTCTCGATCTGGCATATCCTCATTCTGGTGACTCCAAAGATGTCACCAATTTCCTGCAGGGTGTGTTCTCCTGAGTCGGAGCGTATGAGCGTACAGTTCATGCACTTTGGATCAGGATTCCACATCCTGCAGTCCTTTTTTCCACACTCAAGTCCCCTCTTCTTGTGCTCCTCAAAGCACGTTGTCCCGGTCACAACCTTGTCCATGTGATTCATCCTTGTGTTAAGGGATAACTTACCAGGAAGACTATGTATAGAATGCAATAGAGGCCAAGTACATTGAACACGAGAAAGCTGTTAGTTGTAGACACAAGCGTCCTTCTGTACGACCCGGAATCCATCCACTCATTCGTTGGCAACGATGTTATCCTACCTCTTATAGTACTAGAGGAACTCGATAGGTTCAAGGAGAAACAGGCTCTCACTGGTAGTAATGCAAGGCGGGTCAATCGATACCTCGATGAACTGCGGCTAAAGGGCTCCCTTGCGAAGGGTGTTGAGATCCCCGAGTATGACATCACTGTGAGGGTCGTCTCAGGCGGTGACCTCGGTCAGTACAGTCACGAGTTTGATGACACAAAGGGTGACAACAAGATCATTGGAGCCGCTCTCCAGGTGAGGGCTCAGAATCCTGACCGTATCGTGAAGGTGGTCACAAAGGACATCAACCTTCGAATCAAGTGTGATGCCGTCGGAGTTCCTGCCGAGGACTATTACAAGGACCTCCCCAAGTCCTTACGGGAAGGTGGTCACGTTTACTCTGGTGTCACTCAGTTGACCCTGGAGCCTGAAGATATAGATTCATATTACCGCGATGGCTGGGTGTCTCTGAATGTCTCTGGTGACAACATTTACCAGAACCAGCTTGTGATCGGGACCTCACCCCTCACCAACCAGTCCCTGATTGGAATCGTGAAGGGGAATAAGATTGTGAAGCCCAAGATCAACATGACCAGCACAGGTATTGAGCCGAGGTCAAAGGAGCAGAAGGCTGCCCTTCACCTCCTCACAGACCCTGATGTACCACTCATCTCGCTCACAGGTCTCGCAGGATCAGGCAAGACGTTCCTCGCACTGGTGGCCGCAATCTCTGGCCTCAATGAGAAGAAGTTTGAGAGGATCATCATCACAAGGTCGATTGAGCCTGTCGGTCGAGACATCGGTTTCCTCCCAGGCACAATCGATGAGAAGATGGCTCCCTGGATCATGCCAATCGTCGATAACTTCAGGAATGCCTTCCACGATCACACATACTTTGAGATGATGCAGAAGAAGGGAGTGATCGAGGTGAGTCCCATCTCACACATTCGAGGAAGAAGCTTCTCAAAGTGCTTCATCATTGTCGATGAGTGCCAGAACCTCACCATCCACGAGCTGAAGACAATCATCACGAGAACCGGTGAAGGCACGAAAATGGTTCTTCTTGGAGACACCGACCAGGTTGACACACCCTACATGGACAGGTACTCCAATGGACTTTCGATTGCCATCGAGAGACTGAAGGGCCATGAACTATTCGGACATGTCCACCTCGACAAGGGAGAAAGATCGCCACTTGCGACCCTGGCAAGCCAGGCTTTGTAGAGTGTGATATTTAGCTGGAGGAGTTGCGAATGGCGACAGCCTACAGCAAGCGTGACGTCAATCGTTTCTCAAAGACGTACAGGTACGTGAGGCAACAGCCTCGCTACGAGTATCAAATTGATGAGACAGTCATAGATGAAACGATTGCGGACAAAGACAGCATTGAAGTAAAGAGACTGTCCCTTGAAGGGGGTGGATCGGTGACCTTCTCATTCGACAAGGTCTATTCTTCCACTCCCTTGGTCTTTACCACAGGTGAAGACGGTGCTTCCTCACATGTTGAAAGCAAGGACACAGCATCAGCACTCATCGGATCCTCAGCCGAGGGGACTAGTGCGATTCATGTTCACGTGATATCAAGTGATGCAGGAGATGGGGAGGACCTTGTTATTGAGGATGTCAGTTTCAAAAGGGACACCACAAGATTCTCAAAGAACTACGCATACCTCAGAAAGTCTGTAAAGAATTACTATCGTTTGCCGGTTGAAGACGCAGGAAGCGTGTACATCAACCCACCGAACAATGAGAGGTCCACTGTTTCCTTTGCTGGTTCGGACACAGTGACGTACACATTCTCTAGAAGCTACACAGTTACTCCACACGTTATTGTGACACCGCTGGATTCATTGAATGTGTGGGTTGAAACGACGTCAACGACACAGGTTGTTATTCGATCCTCTACAGAATGTAATTCTACTGTGGACATTGAAGTCATTGAGGTCCTGAGCGCCACTGATGAACTGTTGCCTGAGGACCTTCCGTGAGTTCCTACCGACAGCTCATCGACGGTTCAGTCTATGAATGGGGGACCTACGCAACCGGGGTCTCCGGTTCAGCATCAGTTGCCCTGTCAGGTAGCCACAAATTTTCTCCTGTGGTGGTCCTCACACCGTCAGGATCCAGCGCAAACTTGAGCATAGTGTTGGTGAACAAGGACGTATTCATGGTGGAGTCCTCTGTTCCTGATGTGAAGTTCAAATTTTATGCAGTGAGTAAGCCGTAATGTCAAACACAAGAGACTTCAGGGCCACACAGGTCCGAACCCACGCAATCATCGGATCAGGAAGTTCCCCACAACTTCTCATGTATCCTTCTGCGTCTGCCACAAATCAGTACGGTGGAGTCGACCTCCCAGGAACAGGCTCAGACGCCTGGATGTTCGTTTCTGGAGCGATTGGCTCATCTTCTGGTAAGGTCGTATTCGGTGGCGATGTTATCATCTCTGGTTCAATCAGCGCCATTGGTGGTGGTACGGCAGGCACAAATTTCTTCTCATCTACTACGACAGGAGCAATATTCACGACTGGTAGCCTTGCCGTTCGAGGAGGTGAAAGCTCTGTAGATGCGGCGAGTGACAAGGGAGCGGACGTCTTCTTCTACGTGAGTGGAACGGTAGGTGGAGCAGCAGCATCTTCGAAGAAGGCAGTGTTCGGTGGTGACACCGTGATATCAGGTTCGGTTGTTATTAGAAGCAACCAGATATCAGGTTCTGCTGGTGGAAATATCACATTACAATCGACAGGAATTGTTGTAGCAGGAATCACAGGTTCCAATGCTTCTATTAGTGGAAACATGACTGTCGGAGGAGGTTACGGGTCTTCTGGCATCACCCTGTCATCAGCAGGAGTGATTCAAGCAGACGGCGACCTGACTGTCGAAGGTAACACAACTATTGGTGGCAATTTGACCGTTAACGGCACCACCACGACAGTCAATACGACAAATCTACTTGTTGAGGATCCAATAGTACTAATCGGATCAGGTGCTGTAGGAACGAATAGGAACGGTGGTATTGCTCTTGCATCAGGATCATCTGTCACAGACAATTCTCTTGTTTTCGGAAGGGTAGCGAATGACACATGGGGAGCCGGTCGCAAGGATGTAACTAACGGAATAGTCACGACACTTGCTGATATGACCCTTGTAGGCATGAGAGCAGGAAAATTAGAAATCGGTGGTTCAACTGCTTATCTCACAGGAACAACAGGCGGAACTACCATCGGTGTAATGGGAAGTGACCTTGTCCTTAGCAACAATAAAGTGTTTCTGTCAGGATCAATTGAGCAGGGTTTCAAATCACTTACGACTTCGAATTACGCAGTCGCAATGGGATTGTTTACCACTGCTTCTAGTGTTTATGCACATGCTCAAGGACAATCAACTGTGGCCCTTGCGCAAGGTTCACACGCGGAAGGTCTTTCTACGGTAGCTTCTGGCACTTATTCTCATGCTGAGGGTATTGGCACGATAGCTTCAGGTTCAGGACAGCTTGTAATTGGAAAGTACAATAAAAGAGGTGATGATTCATCTCTGTTTGTGATTGGAAATGGAGCAGGTGATGCAAATGCAAACAGAAGCGATGTCTTTAGGGTTCTGTCAGGTTCTTCAATCAACAGTGGAATCGTTGAGGTAACTGGTAGTTTCATCTCACCGAGAATTTCAGGCTCTCACACCTCTCTGGCTGATGGAAGATCCTTCCTCGTAGCCGGTTCGAACGTCACAATTGCGTCCGCCTCAGATGGTCAGATCACAATCTCTTCAACAGGTGGAGGTGGATCATCCATTGGTTTGAGCGGAAGCATTCAATGGAGTAATGGTTCCGGAGGTTTCGTAGGTAGTGAGTATCTTTCCTGGAATGAAGGGAACAGGTCATTTGGGCATGGTGATGTAGACAAGTACACCCTGCCTGCTCCATTTGGATATGGATCACACATAGAGGGATCGAGCACATTTTCTCCAGGAACTTACTCACACGCAGAAGGCGTGTCGACTGCTGCAGGAGCTCAGTTCTTTGTTGCTGATAGCATGACAACAGGAACAATTAGATTGTCATCTTCCTATGGCGATGTCAGTACGGCATTTGGAAGTGGATTAATCATTGCAAAAGGTGACGGATTCTTCTTACAAAGAATGCTTGCTGTTGTTGATGCCTATTATGCTTCTTTCGATGGAACAAATACAGTCATTGACCTATGGCCTGCTTCTTCTGAAACTATATCTTCACCATTCTATGTCGTAGACCCTTTCCAGCTTACAGACGGCAACATTAACGTTGAAGGAGCTCACTCAGAAGGATACTTCACAAGAGTTTTTGGAAATTATGCACATGCTGAGGGTTACTTTGCAACTGCTGTAGGAAGCGGATCTCATGCAGAGGGTGGCTTTACAGTAGCAGCAGCCACTTATTCACATACTGAGGGTAGATACACATTAGCTTCAGCGACGGCAGCACATTCTGAGGGACTTTTTACTACAGGTTCAGGCATTGCATCTCATGCTGAGGGTTCGGGTTCTATTGCATTGGGTAACTTCTCACATGCTGAGGGCCATCAATCAATTGCATCAGGAACTTATTCACATGCAGGTGGAATCTTTACTATTGCTTCTGGTTCGGGCCAGACTGTCTATGGCAAGTACAATCTTCGTGGTAATACGTCTTCTCTGTTTGTGATTGGAAATGGAGCAGGTGATGCAAATGCAAACAGGTCAGATGTTGTTCGAGTTGAAACTTCTGGCCTTCAAGTCACTGGTTCTTTGTATGTTACGAACGGCATCTCAGGTTCCCATACAACCCTTGCGGATGGTCGATCCTTCCTTGTAGCCGGGACCAATGTCACCATTGTCTCCGCATCAGATGGGCAGATCACTATCTCATCGACAGGAGGTGGAGGGGGCGACACATTCTTCTCGTCCGTGACTGCCGGTGAGGTGTTCACAACCGGATCAATCGTCTCGTCTGGTTCACTCTCGGTCAAGGACGGCTCAGGCAACTCGGTGTTCTCGGCTTCGACAGGTGGGCTCATCAATGCAAGGAGATTCCAGCTCTCTGGTTCTTCCGGAATCACCGGTTCACTTGTCATTCAGGATGACCTCACATCTGTTGCCCTCCTTACATTAAGTTCCTCTGCTGGTTCGGCGACTCTCAATGAGACATCGGCAGGTGATTTCGAGATTCGAAACACGAAGCTTGGTGGAAACATGACACTGGGAGTGAAGACTTCGGCAGGAAATGCTGTCAACTTCATGACCGTGAGACCGAACGGCGCGGCAGTCTCAACCCTGGTCTCAATACTTCCGAGCATCTACGCAGGTCCTGCAAATCCGGTCAATTCAACAGACACCAACTTCTTCGTGGGTGGAACAGTTGGATCACGAGGAGGTTCGAACAGGGGAGCCGGTGTCTTTGGCGGCGACCTTGTGATCTCTGGTTCAGCACACATACTCACCGGAATCTCGGTCACAGGTTCGATCGCAATCACCGGTAACATTATGCCTGATGCTGACAGGACACAGGATCTCGGAAGCCCATCAATGAGATGGGCAAACGTGTACACCGGAGACCTCCACCTTCGAAACGATCGTGGAGACTACACTCTGATTGAGGAGGAGGACTTCCTTTCAATCAGGTTCAATAAGACAGGAAAGAGGTACAGGTTCCTCCTTGAGCCTGTGCCCGAGCTGGATGAGGACCCAAAAACACTTCTTTAGTCTTTCTATTGGGTTCGTTTCGTAATACTTAGACTTTGTAAACTTCCAAACTCAGGGGAATCAAATGGCATTAGTTGGTGGTATATCGGGTTCGTTTGGACTCATCGGTATCTCAGGTTCCATGGAGCCGGCAGTCGATAATGCCTACTCCCTTGGAAATTCAGGCAAGAAGTGGAGCACGGTCGTTGCGACTGCTCTTTCAGGATCTCTTACGAAGCTTGCTGATGGCACCAGTTTCATGGTTGCCGGCGACAACATCACAATTACTACCGGTTCAAACGGGTCTGTGACGATTGCTTCGACTGCATCAGGCGGTGGAGGTGGTGGTGATTCAGCTGCTCAGTACCTCGTCCTCTCTGCAACAGGCTCACTCTCGGATGAGAGGGTCTTCACGGCAGGTACAGGTATCGGAGTAACTGATGGTGGTGCTGGCGGCAACTTTACGGTTGCAATCGACAACAGTGTCGTTGCCACACTCACCGGTTCAGCATTCTCCGGTGGAATCACAGGAACGACGCTGTCAATGTCAGGCAACGTCACAGGATCCAACGTACTTGTGAACGGTGATTTGACTGTCAAGGGAAATACCACCCTTGGTGATGCAAATGGTGATGTCGTCACCATTACCGGCACTTCGGTCAATCTCACATCGACGTCTGCCACATCAATCACACACACCGGAGCTTCAGGCCAGAACCTGACCATCAGTTCTACCAGCGGTAACACAATCATTGAAAGCACAATCTTCAATGGAAACGATGTAACCGTCCCCGGAAACCTCACGGTCAATGGAACGCTGGTCTCAATTGACACAACGAACCTCAGAATCAAGGATCCTGTCGTCCTGATCGGCTCGGGTTCAGGCGTCGCTGATGCTAAGTCGGCAATTGCATTCGGTTCCGGTTCTTCCGGTGGTACGAACTCTCTGATTGTTGGCTCGGTCGGTTCAGCAAACACCATTGCTGCAGCTCAGCAGGACGTTGAGGCAGGAAATCTTGCTCCATCATCACTCAACTTCACTAACCTTGTCCCATTCAGGGCAAGCAAGTTTGAAGTTGGTGGTACTTCAGCATACGTCACCTCATCCGTTGGAAGCGATCTCACGGTATTCGCAAATGGTGCTGCTACAGTCCAGGCCAACACCGGTAAGGTTATTCTCAGCGGTGCAGCAGGGTTTGGAACCTCATTCGAGATTGGTGGAGTACAGTACGCTGAGCTCAAGGACTCTAGCTCAAACGTCCAATTCGGTGCCGTGGGTAGACTGATAACTGTCAGCGGTTCGACTGTCCAGCTGAATACTGGTGGATCAGTCAACATACAGCAGCACGGAGCAAGAATTGGTCAGCTGGTCGGAGGTGTTGGTAATAACTTCAGAGTTCTAGCTTTGGACGCTGCTGGTGCAACAACAACAGCCATCCTATCAGGATCTGCGTTGGAGCTAGGTGCCAACAGCCAGGGAGTGACCCTCAAGTTTGCAGACGTTGGAAGAGGATCGATCAGTTACGGTGCTAACACTCTACAGGTCGGAACAACGACTGGAGTGGCTCTGTCTCTCAGCGGTACGAACGGTGTCACCGTAGTACATGGCAATAATGGAACATCATTTGCCAGAGACACAGGATCTCCTGCTTACCTGGTAGTTGAGGGAGACGGAATCGATGCAAGATTCAGAGCTTCAGCTGACATCAATCTTCGCGCCGACGGCGGAGACATAAAGTTCACAAGCGGATCAAGCACCCCACTCACCATAACAGTTGCTGGCAACAACGCTAACATCCAGGGAGCTAACAACCAGCAGGTTGCAATTGGTGCTGTTGGTAATAACGGGATCATGAACGTCAGCGGTAGCACAATAAATGCAAACGCTGGTGTTGGTGGATTCGTCTTCCAGAGAGATGGCGTTCCAGAGCTTCATGTCAATGCCCTAGGCTCCACGACAACGATCTCAGGCTCAGCCACCCAGAACGTAACCCTTGCAGCAGGCACTGGTGCAACAACTCTGGCTCTCAGTGGAAGCACCGTCAACCTTGTCGGAAGCTCAGTCAACCTCTACCAGGATTCGACTCTGGTCGCCTACGCAGGCAGCATCGGTGGCACACGTGGATTCTTCCCGAATGCGGACTCGAGCTACAACCTCGGTGATCCGACAAGGAGATGGGCCAACATATACACAGGCGACCTCCATCTCAGGAACGAGCGTGGAAACTGGACCATCATCGAGGAGGCCGACTTCCTCACCATCACGAACAACCTCAATGGAAAGAGGTACAAGTTCGTGATGGAAGAGCTCTGATTCTAGAGCCTTTAAGTCCGATCATGTGAACGTCGCCCCCACCTTCTCGGTGGGGGCGATATTTACTTTTCAGGAAGGGTAAGATGGCACTGATTGGAACAATATCCGGAAGCAACGGGACCTCGACAACGTCGATATCAGGTTCCCTGATAATTGCAGATGAGCCTCCCTCAAGGTTTCCATCACTTATTACCGGGGTCAAGTTATTCGTCTCCGGTAATAAGAGTGCTGTGGGCGCAGACGCTCCTTCAGCTATCTTCGGTGGGGACACTTTCGTCTCCGGAGCCTTCGGCACCGATTCTTACATCCAGATGAAGCCGGTCGGCACGCTTCGTATTCCCACCAACACCACTGCAAGCTACATCTACACATCCGGTTCAACCAACGACCTCTACTTCACGCAGTACCAGCCGGGAACTGGGTACACAAACACCACAAGGCTGCGCTGGCTTGAGGGCGGTCTTGCAACTGGCCTTCTGTCAGGTGGAACTCTTTCCTCGACCTCAGGTTCCACAACCTACAACATCCTATCTGGTTCTGGGCTCATTATCAACTACAATGCTCATGGTGCCGGATCTACAGACGCCAATGAGCCCTATCCCACGATAATTCGAGTCTCGTGGCCCACGCTTAGCAGTCAGTCTCTTCCATCCATTGCTACGACTCAGATCACATATGTCGCAATGGACAGCACTGGGACTCCCTACCTGAAGTCTATACCATTCACGGACGGTGACTTTAATAGCTACATCGTCCTCGGCAGGATCCTCCACACAGACAGGTTGGGTACCAACGGAGCTGTGAACCAGCCCACCGTTGCCTACGGTCTCAACCAGTTCCGAGGAGATTTTGTAAGAGCTTTCGGTCCCATCAAGCTCAGCGGGCACACTTTCTACGGAAGCGGTTCGACAGGACTGAAGAAGGACTCCGGCGATTCATATGCTGAGGGTCGTAACTACACCGTCGATCCTGATAATCCGAACTATGTGTCTTCCACAACTGACACTGCACAGCTGACGTCCAAGATATTCTACGAGTATGTCAACGCCGCGGGTGATGACGTAATCGCAAACAACGGAAATCTGGGTTACACGGCACTTGACTTTGCTAACTACAACAATGCAGGAACTCTCACCGAGGTGGGTTCCGGAAACAAGTTCACGATCCAGCGAGTCTTCTGGTTCCCGAATGCTGTCAACCGCGCCTTCTACGTCTACTACGGCAACGAGATCTACGCGACTCTCGATGATGCGCAAGCAGGTATCAGCTCAGAGATCTTCACCGAGGGAAAGAACTCTAGGGACTCTGCAGTCTTCCTCGGTTACGTCATAGTCAAGGGCACTGGTCTTGACTTTACAGATCCAACGACATTCAGGATCGTACAGGCAGGCGCATTCAGGGCAGTGGCAACCTCAGGAGCCGGAGCAACAGGAACTCCGGGTGGTGCAAACACCTACGTCCAGTTCAACGACTCCTCGGTCTTCAACGGCACCAGCGACTTCAGGTTCGACAAGCTAGCAGGAACAGCCCTCGTCACGAACCTTGTAGTCACTGGAACAACTGCAGGGTCACTTGTTACATCAGGATCCTTCCAGGTGAAGGATAGTACTGGAGCTATTGTTGGGAGGATTACAACTGGTGGTATCATCAGCGGTTCAAGTGATCTACAGGTCGGTGGAAACATCACAGGATCAAATCTATATCTTGCAGGTGACATTGCGGTCGTCGGAGGAGATCTCACTTCGACAGCTGCGACCTTCAATCTTGTGAACTCTTCGGTTTCGACTGTCAATTTTGGACAGGCAGCGTCTGCCGTCAACATAGGTTCTGGTTCTTCCGTGGTGTCCATTGGACAGGACCTCAATATTGCAGGTGGTGGCAATAAAATCAGGTTAGGCCCAGCTCAGAACTTGACCATGTTGCACAACAGTAATGCGGCGGTCGTTAACAGTACCGGGCAGTTTCTCATCCAGCAGCAGTCTGTCAACAATAGGCTGGAATTGCAAACGAGCGGCACAACTGCTGCCGGCATGTTCCGGGTGAGAAACTTTACCACCAACAGTTCGACCTTCAGAGACCTCCTCGAGGTGAGGAATGATGGCACAATCCTGATTGGTTCTGCCACTGTTGGACCTACTGGCCTCGGCAGTACGATAATCAGCAATGACCTCTTCCTCAGCACAGGCATTATTGCAGTAAACACTGATACAACTCCAATACAGCTTGTGTCGAGCGGAAACGTAACAATCAAGCTTGACGCTAATAACAATGCACCTGGACACTTCTTCGCAGTTCAGAATAATAATGGGATTGATCAGTTCAGAGTCGGAGAGGACGGTAATGCAGAGGTATCCGGATCGCTTGCCGTGTCAGGATCAACTTCACTTGTAAGCGTTGTGGAGAGGCTATTCCCGACAGCAAGCAATGGTGGTGTCCTCAGCTTCAATATGTCAGACTCAGCGATATTCCATGTCAACAATCCTCTCACAAGCAACATTACAGCAAACTTCATAAATCTGCCTGTGACTAATAATAGGGTTTGGACACCTACTATCATACTCTCACAGAGTGCAACTGCGAGAATCATTAGCGCCGTGCAAATTGCAGGCACAGCATTCAAGCTCAATTGGGCAAACAACGTTGAGCCTACAGGTACGGCCAACAAGCATGATGTCTTTGGTTTTAGCCTGATAAGATCTGGAGCAAGCTGGACAGTCCTCGGCCAGATGAGCACGTACGGATAGTCAAGTGCTGTCAAGAACTTCTTCTTTTGCAGGATCTCTGTCTCCTCGAAACGTGTCGGCTTGGACATTCCGCTACTATCGCTTCTCAGTCACAAAGATAAGAGACAACACAGCAGATCTTCCAACATGGCCGGTTGGAATCATGCAGTTCGCAGACCTTGATTTCCGTTACGGTGGTACGAGGGTGAGCTATACAGGAGCGACTGCAACCAATCCAGGCGGCGCCAATCCTGCAGGTGAGGAACCTGACAAGGGAATAGACAACAACACAGCCACCAAGTTCCTTGATTATAGTGGCAACGGCGGTGCTTTTGGATCAGTGATATCGTGGAAACTGGTGGTCGACTTCGGCTCCCCAAGGACTGTGGACGCTTTCCGATTCTGTACAGCGAACGATGTAGAAGGTCGTGACCCTGTCCGATGGACGATGGAAGGAAGCACTGACAATGCGACATGGCGAACTCTTCACACACAGTCGACTGATGCCGCAATCACAACAAGCAGGTTAACGTTCACGCAGACTTTCTATCTAAACAGGGGCGGCGCATAATGCTATCAAGGGCTTCTTCGTTTGCTGGTTCACTTGCACCTCGCAACGTGACCAACCAGACATTCAGATACTTTAGGTTCGCTGTCACAAAGGTTAGAGATATCACACAGGATCCAACATACCCGATCGGCATGATGCAGATGACCGAGTTCCAGCTCATGTTCATGGGCACTCGGGTTGATTACACTGGTGCTACTGCCACAAATCCAAGCGGTGCTAATCCTACAGGTCAGGATGCGAGCAAGGCGATAGACAACAGTACAAGTACTGTCTTCCTTGACTGGTCTGGTAATGGCACGATCGGGTCCGACGTGACCGGTGTCACAAAGTCCTGGGTTCTCCAGATCGACTTTGGTTCTCAAAGAGCCGTCGACGGATTCAGATACATCACTGGGGCAGACGTCAACGGTCGTGATCCAGTCCGCTGGGTCCTCGAGGGAAGCAATAACAGCACGACCTGGTCTACTATCCAAGTCCAGTCGACAGACGCAACCATCACAACCAGCAGGGCCACAGCAACTCAGGTCTTCTATATTAATAGAAACCTGAACCCATACGTCGCTGGGCTCTACAGGACGAGGTACACGGGGTATTTTGCTGACAGTGTCACCTGGTTTGCCACAGCTACAGTTGAAGCAAACACAGTCCAAACGACTGTCATTGAAGAGCCAATCTCAGAAGACGGCAATAGCTTCAGCATGCAATGGCTCGGATACTTCGTGCCTTCTACAACCGAGACATACACATTCTTTCTCAACTCTGACGATGCATCGTACCTGTGGGTTGGAAGCAACGCAGTCTCTGGATTCTCAACAGCCAACGCAACCATTAACAATGGCGGGCTTCATGGCCCAGTTGAGGTCTCAGGTACTGCCGCTCTCACAGCTGGTGTCTACTACCCAGTCAGAATTCAATATGGTGAGAATGGTGGAGGCGATGTCATGTATTTCAACTACTCGACTCCGACGATAGGCAAGACAACAGATGTCACTGGTAAGGTCTTCTATCATCCAGCAACAAGAGGCTTCTAGCTTCTTTGAAATTGTTTGATGACCTGACATCTTGATCAAGTCAATTGAACTGAAGTAGCAACTGTAGCTCACAGGTTATACATCTCAGTCCCTGTCCCTATTTTAAATTTAACTGAACTAAAGGAACAGATGACTGAGTCTAGTGGACTGGTAGAGCAGATTAAGAGCTCTGATGTTGTTTTTGTAGCTGATCTTTTTGCTGAGGACTACGTCGGTGGTGCTGAGCTCACTACAGAGGCTCTGATAGAGTCTTCACCACTGAAGGTGACAAAGATCAGGTCAAGAGAGCTGAACGTACAGCACCTTGAGGCTGGTCACGACAAGTACTGGGTCTTTGGAAATTGGTCCATGATGGATCAGTCTCTGATTCCAACCATTGTCGTGAACATGAAGTACTCGGTACTTGAGTACGACTATAAGTTCTGCAAGTACAGGTCAGCAGACAAGCACTTTGCTGCCGAGCAGGTTCCTTGCAAGTGTGAGGATGACACATCAGGAAAGGCGGCTTCCTCACTGTTCCTTGGAGCCAGATACATCTGGTGGATGTCAGAGAAGCAGCAGGCTGAATACCTCCGTCGATTCCCGTTCCTTGCCGATCGACCACAGTCTGTCCTGTCTTCTGTGTTCTCAGAGTCATTTTGGATCCAGATTCGTGCCCTTAGAGATGCATCAAAGGACGTTGAAAGGCAGGGATGGATAGTCCTCGGGTCCAACTCTTGGATCAAGGGAACTGATGATGCTGTCAAGTGGTGCCAGGATAATGAGAAGACCTTCAAGGTTTTGAACGGTCTCAGTCCTGAACAGGTACTTGAGGAGATGTCAAAGGCCGAGGGTTTCGTCTACCTCCCAAAGGGAGGGGATACATGTCCCAGGATGGTCATTGAGGCAAAGCTTCTTGGATGCAAGCTCCACCTAAATGATAATGTCCAGCACAAGGACGAGCTTTGGTTCACATCTGAAGATCCACTTGACACTGAGTCTTACTTGTATGCTGCAAGGCAGACTTTCTGGGACTCGACAAAGGTTTCAATGAGTTGGCGTCCAACGATCAGCGGATACACAATCACACACAATCCGACTGAGATGGGATATCCGTGGCGAGACTGTGTAAGTTCAATGCTTGGATTCTGTGATGAGGTCGTCGTCCTTGATGGTGGATCTTCTGACGGCTCCTGGCAGGAGCTACAGGCCTGGTCTGAGAAGGATACACGTCTCAAGGTCTACCAGCATGTCATTGACTTTGAGCACCCAAGGTTTGCACATGAGTCTGATGGACGACAGAAGGCTCGAGCAAGGGAGCTCTGTTCGAAGGAATTCTGTTGGCAGATGGATGCCGATGAGGTTCTCCCTGAACAGGACTGGTCCAAGGTCAAGATGCTTGCCGAGAGGATGCATCCTGCTGTAGATCTCATCTCTCTTCCTATTATCGAGTACTGGGGTTCCAAGAAGAAGGTCAGGATGGACGTGAACCCCTGGAAGTGGAGGCTCAGCAGGAACAAGAAGCACATCACACATGGAATCCCAGGTCCCCTTCGACTCCATGACGAGGATGGAAATCTTTATGCAATGCCTGGAACCGACGGGTGTGACTACATCGACACCAGGAACTATGACCTGATTCCCCATGCATCCTTCTACACGCAGGAGGCTCACAATGCAAGGCTTGCTGCGATTAACGGGAATCCGAATGCTTTCGTTGCATACAGTAATTGGATGCAGGAGGTGGTCAAGGAGCTTCCCACTGTGAGGCACTACTCATGGCTTGACATCGGCAGTAAGATTAGAAACTACAGGAAGTACTGGTCAAGATTCTGGCAGAGCCTCTACAATGTCAAACAGGAGGACACGTCTGAGAACAACATGTTCTTCGACAAGCCATGGGCAGATGTGACAGAGGATGAGATAGATCAGCTTGCAAGTAGATTGTCCTCCGAGATGGGAGGATGGGTCTTCCACACCAAGAT
>Ga0315906_10005765_pt1 | contig 15478 bp, 11 predicted proteins | sample LakEriMetagenome_4_FD_203526 | JGI IMG/M metagenome (GOLD analysis project Ga0315906, IMG submission 203526) | Freshwater fungal communities from buoy surface, Lake Erie, Ohio, United States - Buoy 2 MA122 | ecosystem: Environmental > Aquatic > Freshwater > Lake > Lake biofilm | place: USA...
TTGCGGCGTACACGTGGGGCACCGCCGATCGCAACGTTACTGCGGGAATGGGGTGGGTGTACGACGATTTGATTTTTGGCACATCGGTGAAAAGATGGGCCCGCTACCCAACGGTTTATTTTTCCGGTACCCAACGCGTGGCGAAGCGCTGGTTGGTGGGCGGCGAGTACGCCTTGACCACCTTCACCGGGATCACTACTTGGACCGGAGGAACGGAGTTCACGCTCGACGGTACGTCCAATGCAGGCATTGCCTATGCCCGGTACCTGTGGCCGCGCTTCAGCGTGGATGCCGGTTTGGGCGTGCACGTAGATTATTGGGGCTGGGCGGCGGCCCTTCCTTTGGTGGGGGCGTCGTTCCGGCTTTAGGGGGACTTGTTCCGCGGTTTGTTGGCCGGTGCTTGGATTTTTTTGCGCACCGCGCAACGTTTTGTCCGATTTTTGCATCTAACGGGCGTCCCCATAGTCCATCACTTCAGCGACCAACGTACTTACTTGCGCACACTCTACTCCTCCCGCGGTCTTAGCGCTGCTTTATTGACGCTTTTGCTGTTGGTTGCGGCCGTGCCGAACGCAAGCGCGCAGCAACCTCCCAAACACGAAGTTTTGGGCACGGCTACCGTAGTGGCCAAGCCTACGGACCGAGCTCGTGAGGTCATGCGGGCGGCCATCGCCCAGCGCAGCGTTTTGGCGCAGCGGCTGGAATCTTTTCAGTGCACCACCTACGCCAAGTCCTCGTATTGGGAAGGCGGCGAAGTTCGCCTGCGCGAACAGTTGGCCGTCACCCGGTACCTGGGGCCGGGCAAAATGAGCGATGAGATCTTGTTGTTCGACGACCACAAGGCGGGTCCGCGCGGCGGGCAGTCGGTGGAAATCAATGCGTCGCTTTCCTTTGATCGGCAAGACAACATTGCGCCGCGTCAGTTTGTGGCCCAAGACGGGGCGCATTTTTACGACGGCTGGAAGGATTTTGACCTCAACCTGTACCGCGGCAGTTTGGAGTTGCCGCGCCTGTTGCCCGTTGCCGTTCCGTCGCCCTTGGCAGACGATGCCTTGGTGCACTACAAGTTCACGTTGTTGGACATCGACTCCGTGCGCGGACGCACCGAATACCGCATTGGCGTGGGACCGTCGGCCTTGGCGGCTCCGGGGTTTGTGGGCGAGTTGACGGTGGAAGACAGCGCTTGGAGTGTGGTTCGGTTTGTGTGGCGCGTCCCGGAAGGCTTGCGCTTGGGTACCCTAGGTCGCGTGGTGGTGGTTCAGGAACACGGGTGGGCCGGGATGGATCCCGCGCGCAAGGCACTGGTTCCGGTGGAACGAGTGGTTCGCTACCGATGGGATGAATTGGCCAAGGACACGGGGGCTTTGCGCTTGTTCCACAGCGGCTGGCAAATCAACCCATCCCTTCGGGTGGCAGACGTGGGGCTGGCGGTGGTTCGGTTTGCGCCGGGGGCAGAAGAGGCGGGCGCAGCGGCTTGGGCCGCGGTACGCCGCGCACCGCTGACCGTGGAGGAGCGACGCTTTGCCACCAAGCAAGACAGTCTTTTGGTCTACCGATCGTCCGACGCCTACATCGATTCCGTGGATGCGGAATACAACAAGCTGCGCTGGTGGGAGCCCTTGGTAGCCGGCATTGGCTACCGATCTCGGGTGAAGGGCTACGCCTGGAATATCGATCCCGTGGTGGCGCAGATGCGCTTTTTTGGCGTGGGCGGCTACCGCCACAACCTGGGCGGTGCCTACGAGCGCACCTTGCCCAACCAACGCCGTTGGGAGATCCGCGGAGATGTGGATTACGGGGTGGTCAATCAGGACGTCAAGGGGCAACTGGCTTGGACGTACACCTACAAACCCGAGAAGTTTGGCCAAGTGCGGCTGGCAGTGGGGGATCAGTACGTGCAGATCAATTCCTACGAGCCCATTTTGGGAACGTTTGCGCGCGGCAACTACGCCCGAAAGATTTCGTTTTCCGGAAGCCACCGTTTGGAGGTGCGCAACGGACTGTACGTGCGCTCGTCCTTTGATTTTGCGGCGAGACGGTCCATCGACAACCTGCGCTTAGAAGAATGGGCCAACGCTTTATTTGGCGAATTGAATCAACCGCAACCGTTCCGCCCGTACACCGTTTCCCTATTGGGCTTGGAGGTCCTCTACCGCCCCGGACAGCGCTACCTTTTGCGCGGCAATCGCAAGATTGCCCTAGGTTCACCGTACCCGGACTTCACCTTGCGACTGCAGCAGGGCGTGCCCGGCTTGCTGGGCGGCATGGTGGGCTTTACTTCGCTGCGGTTTGAGGTATCCGACAACTGGGAGCACCCGCGTTGGGGGTATACCCGCTGGTCTGCCGGTGCGGGAGGATTTTTGGCCCGGAATCTGGATAGCATACGGTTCATTGAACACAAGTTTTTCCGCGGGTCGGACCAAGCTATTTTTTCCAACCCCAGCAACTCGCTGCAGGCCTTGGATTCCACGTACAACACCGCCCGTCCGTACCTGGAATTTTACGGCGTGCACCATTTTGCGCACAGCCCGCTGGACTACCTGCCGTTGATCAAACGCTTGCGCGCCACTCCGGTGGTGGGCGGCGGCGGGATGTTCATCGGCGAAGCCAATTGGCTGCATTTGGAAGCCTACGCGGGCATTGAGCTTCCGTTCCGATTGTGGGACCAACGCGTGCGTTACGGCATGTACTGGGTTCGACGCATTGGCGAACCGACCCCGGAGGTGTTCCGCGTCAAGTTTGGTTTTGATTTCTACGACGCCTACCTGGGGCGCTGGAATTACTAGAACTGGATAGACTTTTCGCGAGTCTGGCAGATCTCGTCAAGCCATGGTTCGGTGAATCGTTTCCTCAATGGTGTTGGCCATCTCCGCCGTGGGGAGGTCGTTGGGATCGCCGTGAAACGGGTCCTCGATTTCTTCCGCGATCAACTCCACGCTGGCCAAAACGTACAGAATAAAAGCCGTGACCGGCACCACCACATAGCCCATGCTTTGGGCATACACTACGGGAAAAATCATGACGTAGTAGAAGATGAATTTTTTCAAGAATACGCTGTAGGAGAAAGGAATGGGCGTCGTTTTGATGCGTTCGCAGGCGCCGCACAAATTCATCAAGTCCGACAATTCCGGCTGCAGGTGCAGCAGCTGATTTTCCGTTAAGTGTCCTTGCGCAACCGCTTGGTGCATCTGCCGAATCAATTCTTGATGGACCGCCAGCGGTTGGTGCGGAGCGCTGTCCCAGGGAGTTGGAGACGCAGGATCAATAGGTGCACGCTCGTTGCGCAGGTGGTATTGGAGCGTTTGGGCAAACGCAATCAACGATTGGGCCAAGCGGTGTCGATCTTCGTTGTTGTTTGCAAAAAGAACAGCAAAATGATTGGCCAGGATCCTGCTGGAATTGGTCAGGGAACCCCATAGTTTTCGGCCTTCCCACCAGCGATCGTAGGCGGAGTTGGTGCGGAAAACAAGCAGTAAGGAAAGCGTGAAGCCCAGTATGGTGTATATGATGGATATACTCTGCGTGTGGGACCGAAGCTCCGGGTCGTTGAGGTAATTTGCTTCCAGGTACGTAACGATTCCGGCGTAGGCCGCAACGGCCCACAAGAGCGGGCCCAAAACGCTGAGCGTTTCCGATTTGTGGAGTCGGAAAATGAAGGTGAACCAGGCGCGCGGGTTGTAGGCAATCATGGGAGCGAAAGTACATTATTTACGTCTGCGAAACAGCTAATTTCACTTCAACATCTATTCGCCTTCTTTACGGTGTATGTAAACGTAATGGTAAGTATATGAGTACGCTTGTGCCGTCGCCCGGGGCACTGGTGAGGTCCATCTCGCCGTCGAAACCAGACACGCGGCTTCGAACCGTTTGCAAGCCAAACCCGTCCGGTTGTTTTTTGGGATCAAAGCCGCGGCCGTTGTCCGTGATTTGCAAAACGAGTCGGTCTGGGTACCCGTAGAATTCCACGTCAATCTGAGTGGGCTTTCCGTGCTTGGTGGCGTTTTGGATCAACTCCAAGGCAATGAGGTAGAGGTTTTGCGCTTGAGCCGGTGCAATGTATTCGGGCGCGTCGAAGGTGTGAAAGTTCAATTCAATGCCGCTTTGTTTTTGGATGATCTCCAATTGATTCCGAAGCGCGGCAATCAAGGCCCCGTCTTCCAAAGAGCGCGGCATGATCATGTGCGCTATGGAACGCAAGTCCGAGCTCAGTTGTTCCATGCCGCGCATCCACGTTGTGGACGATTGTTCTTGGCCTTGGTGGATTAAAGCCGCCAGCGTACCGCCAAACTGATCGTGAAGAAAATGGGCCAGGGAGGTTCGCTCCCGTATTTGGGTTTGGTGGATGGCGCGTAAGGACGTTTTTTTCTCTTCAAGCAAGGCCAGGCGCAGTTCCGATTCGTTTTTGAAGGCGCGGAAGTAGTTCCGGGCCAACACGGTTCCAAACAAAAAGGACTCAAACAATGCGGCAGCCCCGAGCACGTTGGGGGTTGGTTTCCATCCAATCCAACCGAATGAATGAAACACAAAGGCAAATCCCCACACCATGAGCGGCAAGAAGGCCAAGGTACTGTACCAACCGGTTTCTTGGTCCAAGGCAATGTGGCGAACCACAATGGATGCGTACGACACCAACAAAACCAGGTACAAGCCGTAGGCGACGCCCACAAACCATTGGGTGGCGGTGGAGTCTGGGATCCACAATAGAAAGGTCGATGCAACCACGAGCAGGAGCATTCCTTGGTTGAGACGAACCAGCCAGTGAATGCCTTTGGGATAATGTTTCTTGAGGTTCAGGAAGGAATTTAAAAACTGTGCGAGGGCCATCATCCACAGAAATCCAATGTAGATGCGTATTTCGCTGTACCCGGTCCATTCCGGAAACAAGACAAATTTCCCGACGCCCGTAGTTACGCTGACGTATCCCAAGGACCCAAGCGCCGTTAAAACGTACCGGGGGTAAACGTTTGATTTGGTTTGGGACCAGAGTACCGTGTTGATGAACACCAAAACCAAGACCAATCCGGCAAAAAAAGCAAAGGCCAAAAGCAGTTGGTGGGTTCGTTGCTGCAAGACATCCGGTTCTTCGCACAGCAGCGAAAAATCAACAAAAGAGCGTTCTTTTCGGATTCGGAGGTACAGGGTGTCCGTTTGTTGCGCCGGAACAGTGACGAAGTAGGCAATCCGCCCCAAAACAGGACCGATGGACGGCGTTTCATCCCCCAGCAAGGTTGTTTTGTTATTTTCAAAAAGCAGGACGGTGTCCAAATGAAAATTGGGCAGGGAGAGGGCGGTGGTTTTGGGGTGCAGCCCCGTGTTTTTCAAAAGGACTTTAATCCAAACCGCATCGTGGTGTACAAATCCCAAGTTGACGGATTCGCCCAAAGGCAACGGTTTGCCGGACGAGAAATGTACCGAGTAGGGATCGTACTGCTTCTGGGTGTCTACCACATAGCGCACGTCTACCTCTAGTTTGCTGCCATAGGTTGCGGATTGGCCCCGAAGCCCGGAGACGGCCAACAGCGCAACCAGACTAATCCACCAAGCGGTTCGCATGGGCTATTTTGATGAGGGCTGTGATCGATTTGACGTCCAACTTCTTGAGAATATTGCGTCGGTGGGTGTCCACGGTATACTTGCTGATGAACAGTCTTTCTGCAATGTCCTTGCTGGACAACCCATCCACCACCAATTGAATAATTTTCCGCTCCTGCCGCGTCAACACAAAGGCCTTGGGCGTTTCCCCGGAGGTGTGGTTGATTTCCGACGGTGCGTCGTTGGAGAGCAAGACAAATCCGTCGGTTGGGTTTTGGATGGCCTCCAGCAACTTTTCAAAGGGAGTAGTTTTGGTGCAGTAACCATCAACCCGCAAGCGTTTCGCTTTTTCAATCAGGTAGGGTTCGTTGTAGGCGGAGAGCATCCAAATGTTTAAATCAGGTGCATGCGTTTCCCGCACGGTTTGCACCAAGTCAAGTCCGTTCTTTCCTTCCAGATTGATGTCGCACAGCCACAGATCGTATTGGTTTTCCCCCAATAATTCCAGACAGGTTTCAAAGCGGGTAGCAACGTCTACTGCAAAACCTTTTTCGTTGAATTTGCTGGACAAACCCTCCGCAAACAAGGTGTGGTCGTCCAGCAGCAAAATGCGTTTTTGGGGAACGGAATTCATTGAGGATAATGTACAGCGAATTTCGTGGATAATGGTCCCAAGGCCGCATCAATACGGGGCCAGTCCCAAAAAATACCGACCGGTAGGTAGTGACTCCTATCTGCCCCAAAAATGAGGGGGTGGTGAATGAAAAAAGCCCGCTTGCGCGGGCTTTTTTCGTGGAGCTGGCGGGAATCGAACCCGCGTCCAAACAAGGAAGCCGAGGGCTTTCTACATGCTTAGTGACCCATTAATTTTCGTCGGCCGGCCGCGGGGGCACGCGCTACCGGTCGCTTAGACGCTTAAAGTTTCAAAACAGCCGAGCGCCCCAGCCATTCCTATTCCTGCATTTCCAGCACCCCCTGATCGGACTCCGCAGGTCAGGGATTCCGGGGGATGTCCTGCTCCCGCACCTGGTGCGGGACAAGCTTAACCTACAAACTGCAGATTAAGCGGCAAGAGCGTAGTTAGACTCGCCAATTGGAGATTCCAGCATTGTATTTACGAGCATTCAACTGGATAGCTCGGCATGCTTACACACTTCTTCGTCTTGCTGTCAAAACCGGTCAGCCCCGACGCTTCTGCGCTGGTGCAAAGGTACGCCAATTTAAGCAGCTCCTGGGAAAGAAAGCAATAGAGCAAATTTCAAGGAAGTTGAAAAGGGATCAGGCCGCTCGCCGCAGGTGCCGCTGGTGGAAAGCGTAAAACGCTTCTTGGGCTTGCTCCGGACACGTGTAGTAGGTGGGAGCACTCACTTTGAGTACCACACCGAGCTGCGGTTGGCAGAGCACGTGCCAGGCATGCCGCAGCCAGTCCATGAAAAAACCGGGCCCCATGGTGTGGAAATACAGCGGTGCTGGGTTGCTGTAGCGAATGGACAAAAAGGCGATGGGAAGTGACTCATCCACGGCCGTCCGAAACAGACCGGGTTTTACTTCTTGCACCGAGTGAGCGCCGGTGGTTTGGCCTTCGGGGAACACAAAAACACTGGTTCCACCTTTCACTTTCCGCACGACGGTTTCCCGAACTTGGCTCCGGCTTACGGGGCATTTGCGACGCACCCAAACGGTCTGGAGCGCTCGTCCCAGCCACCCAATGAACGGTGCGGAGCGAAATTCATCCGCGGCCACCAAAACCGACGGTGCTTGACCCACAGCAAACAAGATGTCCAGGTAGGAGGGGTGGTTGCACAAATAAAGGGCGGGTTGGCTTGAAAATTCTCCTTTCACCAGGGGGTGGAGGGTGAGGGCACGGCACAACACGCGCAAGCCCCCCAAGGTGAACTTGTGTGCGCGGTCGGTTCCAAAGCCCCAGCGAACCAAGGGTATTGCTGCAGAAAGGAGCGTCAAACCCAGCAACGTCCCGATTCCCCGAAGGATTCCAATTAAGCAGTTGGTAATCATTCGGTTAATGTAGGAAATTGTCCTGCATCAACCGTAGCAAAAACCCGTTTTGTTGCTTTTTATTTTCTGACCTGATGCAAAAACTCCCGCCCTACAGCGTGCTGTAAGGCGGGAGCGCAATCAAAAGGATTCCGTAGAATCAGGGCAAGAACGTGTTGGAACGCAGGGTCTCAAACAGCACGTTGGAGGCCTTTTTGGTGAGTCCGTCGCGCACTTGATCTCGCATGGTGTCGATGGCGCGCGGGTTGTAAACGGTACGGAAACGTTGGTCCAACTGGCCTTTTTGGTTGTAGGAGATAACGTCTGTTGCGCGCGCTTCGTTCATGGAGCCCCATGTGCCGGGGTACAAGGTTGCCGCGCTGCCGCCGGAGTATTCGGCAGTGGCCACAATTTGTTCGCGGAAATCACTCACTTCCCGGCTGCTGACCACCTGTTTGGTGCGAACGTCTTCCAATTTGAACAGGAACGTTCCTTTCACATAAAAACGGTAGTCGATGTCGTAGTACGTGACCTTGTGGAAGATGTCTTTGGTGGTCTCCACTCCGGTTTGGGGGTCCTTCACCTTGACGACTTCCTTGCGGTAGCCTTGACGCTCAAAACGAGAGGCCATCCCGGGTAGTTCTTGCCAATCCGTCATTTCCATGTTCAAGAGGAAGTCGGGCTGGGTAGTGGAGGCAAAGCGGTACTGTTCGTTGTAGTCCACCCACTCAATGAAAGGCTCCTGGGTGTTGATCAAATTGCTGAGCAGATCTGCACGAAGTCCGCGGGCCAGATCCAATTCTTGGCGCGTGGGGGCAATGACGTCCCGGATGCCCACCGTGACTTTGCCGTGAAAAACGGCAGAGTCCTGCAATTGGCGGCTGTTTTTGTACGCTTGCCCAATGGACTTTTCCATGTCAGCCCACTGGTAGTAGGCGGTGCGGTAGCGCTTGACCTTGTAGGATTGCAGGCCTTGACGAAACAGGGGCTCGGCCACCGCTACGCGCCACTGGCTGCGGATCAAAGCGTTGTCCGGGTCGTAGCGCAAGGCGTTTTCGTAGAGGCGTTGCGCGCCGGAAAAGTCGTTGGCATTCAAGGCAGCGTCTGCCTGAGCCACCAACTGGCCCACGTGTCCTTGGCGAAGTTGTGCAAAACGTCCGGTGTAGATTTCTAGTCCGGTCAATTCAACGTTGGACTCGGCAGCGCGTTCCACCAAATTGCGGCCCCGCACGTAGGATTCCAAGGCGCCCACCACTTCGTTGGCGTCGGCGCGTTTTTCAAATTCAATGCCGATTTTCTTGATTTCTTTTTGGCCGACCAACTTGGCCTGAACCAAGGCTTTGGTATTGTTGGGGTTGGCTTCTATTGCATCCAACGCAGCTTCGGCGGCTTCGTAGCCCAAGCCCGCGGCTTCCAGCTTTTTAGACCGTTTAAGCGCCATGGCCGCAGGGCCACAGGAAGAAATCATGCCCGCCACAGCAAGGAGGGCTACAAGTGCACGTAGTTTCATAGTACCCAAAGGTAGCAAATAAAAAACCCGGCGCACGCGCCGGGTTTGATTTGACATTCAAGCACTTAGTCTTAAACGTTGCTGATGCAGGATTAACCCAAATAGGTCTTGAGGATCTTGCTCCGCGAGGTGTGCTTCATCCGACGAATGGCTTTCTCCTTGATTTGACGCACGCGTTCGCGGGTCAAGTCAAATTTCTCGCCAATTTCCTCCAACGTGAGCGGGTGTTGCCCGTTCAAACCGAAGTACAAGCGGATGACGTCGCCTTCACGGGGCGTGAGGGTGGCCAACGAACGCTCGATTTCCGTGCGCAAAGAGTCCACCATCAAATCCTGGTCCGGGTGCGGAGAATCCGAGGAATTCAAAACGTCGTACAGGTTGCTGTCTTCTCCTTCCACCAACGGTGCGTCCATGGACACGTGGCGACCGGAGTTGCGCAAGCTTTCCTTAACGTCGTCTTCGCTCATTTCAAGGACCTCCGCAATCTCTTCCGCACTGGGCGGACGTTGGTGCTGCTGCTCCAACGAGGCGTACGCCTTGTTGATTTTGTTGATCGACCCGATTTTGTTCAAGGGAAGACGAACAATCCGGCTTTGCTCGGCCAAGGCCTGCAAAATGGATTGACGAATCCACCAAACTGCGTACGAAATGAACTTAAAACCGCGGGTTTCGTCGAACCGCTGCGCGGCCTTGATCAATCCCAGGTTGCCTTCGTTGATCAAATCCGGCAGCGTCAAACCTTGGTTTTGGTATTGCTTGGCCACGGACACCACAAAACGGAGGTTGGCTTTCGTCAACTTCTCCAAGGCGCGTTGGTCCCCCGCTTTGATGCGCTGGGCCAATTCGACCTCTTCTTGAGCCGTGATCAGTTCAACTTTACCAATTTCCTGCAGGTATTTATCCAACGACGCGGTTTCGCGGTTGGTAACCTGTTTGGTGATTTTTAACTGACGCATGGGTTGAATCTACGGATTTTTAGGATTCGCTTTCGTTGTTGTTTTCGGTCCGGCTTGAGCGATCAATCCCTGCGGGGACGATCGTCGCGGCGCGGGCGGTCTTCACGCGGTCCACGGTCTTCGCGGGGCGCGCGCTCCACGTAACCTTCCGGCTTGGGAAGCAATACTTTGCGGCTCAAACGAAGTTTCCCTTTGTCTTCACCGATCAATTTCACCTCCACGCGATCGCCTTCCTTGTACAAGGTAGACGGATCGTCCACGCGGGTCCATTCCATTTCCGATACGTGCAGCAACCCTTCCGTTCCGCGTCCGATTTCTACGAACACGCCAAACGTTTGGATGCCCTTGACGGTACCGTTGTAGGTAGCGCCAACTTCCGGAACAAAGCAGATTTCGCGGATGCGCTGCTGCGCCAAGGCCAAGCCCTCTGGGTTGGTTCCGGAAATTTCGATGATGCCCTTGTCGTCCACCTCGTTGATGGAGATGTGGCAACCGGTTTCCGCTTGCAAGCCCTGAATGATCTTTCCTCCGGGCCCGATGACGCCACCAATGAAATTCTTGGGAATTTCCATGATGATCAACTTGGGAGCGTGGGGCTTCAATTCTGCACGAACGGCAGGAACAGCCTCCAACATTTTGCCCAAGATGTGTGCACGGCCTTCTTTGGCTTGCATCAAGGCCTTCTCCATGATTTCGAAGGTCAAACCTCCGATTTTGATGTCCATCTGGCAGGCGGTGATGCCGTTTGCCGTTCCGGTTACTTTGAAGTCCATGTCGCCCAAGTGATCTTCGTCGCCGAGGATGTCGGACAGAACCGCAAAGCGATTTTTGTCGGTGATCAAGCCCATGGCAATGCCGCTTACTGGACGGGTAATTTCAATACCGGCGTCCATCAGGGCCAAGGTTCCCGCACATACGGTGGCCATGGAGCTGGATCCGTTGGATTCCAAGATGTCCGATACCACGCGAATGGTGTAGCCTACGGAATCCGGAACCATGCGCTTCAAGGCGCGTTGGGCCAGGTTGCCGTGTCCAATCTCGCGACGGCTTACGCCGCGCAAGGGGCGAGCTTCACCGGTAGAGAAGGGAGGGAAGTTGTAGTGCAGGTAGAATTTTTCTTCGCCTACTTGGGTAGCGGAGTCGATGCGGTTGGCGTCCATGCTGGAGCCCAAGGTTACCGTAGTAAAGGATTGGGTTTCGCCGCGGGTGAACAACGCACAGCCGTGCGGACCGGGCAACACGTCGGTCTCCACCCAAATGGGGCGAATTTCCGTAGTGGAACGTCCGTCCAAACGACGGCCGTTGTCCAAAATCTGGTTGCGCATGGCGTCGTACTCCACGTCGTGGTAGTACTTTTTCGCCAACTCACCGCTGGTAGCCAATTCCTCTTCCGTCAAGGTGGCGAGGAATGCGTCCCGAACTTCGCGGAACTTGGTGCTGCGCAGGTGCTTGTCTGCCAAACCCAATCCGGCAACGGCGTAGGCTTGGTCGTAGGTTGCTTTTTTAACGCGCTCGCGAAGAACTTCGTCGTGCGTTTCGTGGCTGTACGTGCGCTTGGGACTGCTGGCGGGAACGCGTGCGGCCAGCGCCAATTGGGCAGCTACTTGAACTTTAATGGCTTCGTGGGCAGCGGCAATAGCCTCCAGCATTTCGGCCTCGCTCACTTCAGACATTTCGCCTTCCACCATGACGATGCTGTCCGCAGAGCCGCCGATCATCATTTCGATGTCCGCCTGAGCCAATTGGGCAGGTGAAGGATTCACGATGATTTCACCGTTGACGCGCGCTACGCACACTTCCGAAATCGGACCGTTGAAGGGGATGTCGGAGATGGCCAAAGCGGTAGAGGCGGCCAAGCCGGCCAAGGAATCAGCAGCAACGTTCTCGTCGTAGGAGAGCAGGGTGATGATCAACTGGGTCTCGGAGTGGTAATCCTCTGGAAACAGGGGGCGCAAAACGCGGTCCACCAAACGGGCTACCAGAATTTCGCGGTCTGCAGGGCGCATTTCGCGCTTCAGGAATCCACCGGGCACACGGCCGGAGGCGGCGAATTTTTCTTTGTATTCCACCGTGAGCGGCATGAAGTCCACGCCCGGACGGGCGTTGGGATCCGATACCACGGTAGCGAGCAATGCGGTTCCTCCGCACGTGACCAAGACAGAACCGTCTGCTTGGCGGGCCATTCGGCCGGTCTCCAGGGTGATTGTGCGGCCGTCAGGCAGGCGAATCTCTTCCCGGATGGGGGTTGGTGCTTTCATCATTTCAAACATAATGGGATGGGCCGGAAAGAAACGCGAAAAGGCAATTCCGAAGAAATTGCCTTTCCACGCTTTTCGCGGTTGTGTGTTTTATTTACGTAGACCGAGCTTCTCAATGATCGCGCGGTAGCGGTGGATTTCTGTGCTTTTCAAGTGATCCAACAAGCTGCGTCGCTTGCCCACCAATCGAACCAGAGAGCGCTCCGTGTTGAAGTCTTTGCGGTTCTTTTTCAGGTGCTCGGTCAGGTGATTGATTCGGTACGTGAAGAGGGCGATTTGGCCTTCTGCGGTTCCGGTGTCTTGTGCGTCTTTGCCGTGTGCGGCGAAGATCTCTTGCTTCTTGTCAGCTGTTAAATACATGCCTTGATCGTTTAGATGGTTGTGCTGTACTCCGTTTTTCGGAAGGGCAAAGGTACGAATTATTTCCCAATCCCCGACGCGAAATGCGTCTTACGCCTCTGCGGCAGGCTGGTTCCCCACCAATCGGAGGTATTCGCCAATCTTGTTCTTCATGTTTTTTCGTTCCACAATGAAGTCCAAGAATCCATGCTCCAAAACAAACTCCGAGGTTTGGAATCCTTCCGGCAAATCTTTGCCGATGGTTTCCTTTACGACCCGTGGGCCGGCAAATCCAATGAGAGCGTTGGGTTCTGCGATGTTCACGTCACCCAGCATGGCGTAGGAAGCCGTGACTCCGCCGGTGGTGGGGTCCGTCAGTACGCTCACGTAGGGGATGCGGTGTTTGTCCAGCAAGGTCAATTTGGCAGACGTTTTAGCCATTTGCATGAGCGAAAAGGCCGCTTCCATCATGCGCGCGCCGCCGCTCTTGCTGATCATGATGAACGGCTGCTTGTTTTTCAAGCTGTGGTCAATGGCGCGGGCAATTTTCTCGCCCACCACAGAGCCCATGGAACCGCCAATAAACTTGAAGTTCATGCACGCAATGGTTACGGGAAGACCGTTGAGGGTGCCGTAGCCGGACGTCAGAGCGTCTTTCAGGCCCGTTTTTTTGCGGGTAGCCTCCAGTCGGTCCGTGTATTTTTTGGTGTCCTCAAAACCCAGCGGGTCTACCGCGGTCATGTTGGGATCCAGCTCGGTGTATTCGCCGTTGTCGAAGAGAAAGGAAAAGTATTCTTCGGCATCAATGCCGTCGTGGTGACCGCAGTTGGAGCAGGTCCACAGGGCGTCGGCGTGGTCGTCCGTGTTGACCACCACCTTGCACTTGGGGCACATGTGCCACAGGCCGTCCGGTGAGTCTTTTTTTTCTTCAGTAGGCGTGGTGATGCCTTCTTTGGTGCGTTTGAACCAACCCATAGATACGTTTTTTTACGCGATGGTTACCGCGGGATCCAAGTAGACGTTCTGAATTTCTTGAAGCAAGGCAACGCCTTCGTGGAACGGGCGCTGGAAGGCTTTGCGCCCCAAAATCAAGCCCTGTCCTCCGGCGCGCTTGTTGATGACGGCCGTGGCAACGGCCTCGGCCAAGTCGCTGGCGCCTTTGGACTCGCCGCCTGAGTTGATGACGCCTTGGCGACCCATGTAGCTGTTGGCCACTTGGTAGCGGGTCAAGTCAATGGGGTGGTCTGTAGTCAATTGTGAATAAACGGCCGGATGCGTTTTGCCGTGCTTGGTGGCCAAGTAACCGCCGTTATTGGTGGGCAATTTTTGCTTGATGATGTCCGCCTGAATGGTGACGCCCAAGTGAATTGCCTGGCTGCTCAAGTCTGCGCTGGTGTGGTAATCCACGCCGTCCACTTTGAAGCCCGGGTTGCGGGTGTAGCACCACAAAATGGTGGCCATGCCCAATTCGCGAGCGCGTTCGAAGGCTTCCGCCACTTCCAGCAATTGGCGACGCGATTCTTCAGCACCAAAGTAGACCGTAGCGCCCACGGCTACCGCGCCCATGTTCCAGGCGTCCTCCACGGAACCGTACATCGTTTGGTCGTACTGGTTGGGCATGGAAAGGAATTCGTTGTGGTTGATTTTAACCACAAACGGAATTTTGTGCGCGTATTTGCGCGAAACACTCGCCAAAACGCCAAAGGTGGAAGCTACTGCGTTGCAATCGGCTTCAATAGCCAATTTGACAATGCTTTCGGGGTCGAAGTAAATGGGATTGGGGGCAAAGCTGGCGCCCGCGCTGTGTTCAATGCCCTGGTCTACCGGCAAGATGCTCAGGTAACCGGTTCCGCCCAAACGGCCCTTGCCGTAGAGGGTCTCCAAACTGCGCAGTACTTGGTTGTTCCGGTTGGTTTGAGCAAACGAACGATCCACAAAATCCGGTCCGGGAAGGTGCAGCGTCTCCTTGGGGATGGCGGTGCTGGTGTGGTTCAACAGGTAGTCTGCTTGTTCGCCCAACAGGGTGCGGATTTGCTCAATGGCCATGGCGTTTTGCTTTGATTATAAGGGGCAAAGGTATCTTTTTTTGACTAGAACGGGTAACCAATTCCCAGGTTGAGGGCGGTTTTTTTCAACCGAAACGGGAGAACCACGAGTCGGTCCTCAAGGGGTTCGGTGGGGTCCCAAAGGCGAATGCCCCAGTCCGCGCGCACCACAAAAAAGGAAAAGTCGTACCGCAGTCCAAATCCTGCACCCAGGGCCGTTTGGGCCAGAAAATTGCGCGGCGTCCAGACCACCAAGGGAGCCAATTCCGGCAGGTTCAACAAACCGGTTCCTTCCCGCAGGTTTCGCGGCAGCAACCAGGTGTTGCCGGCGTCCACAAAGGCAGCGCCGTAGAGCGAACTGGCGATGGCAAAGCGGTATTCCGCGCTGAACAGGAGCTTGGCGGGGCCGGTGGACACGTAACGCAGGGTGTCAAAGATTGCACCCGGGAAGGCGCCCGGTCCCAAGCGGTACGCCGGCCAGGCGCGTAAATCGTTGCTTCCACCCGCGAAAAAAGATTTTTCAAAGGGCGGCAAGGTGGGGGAGTTTGCCAGGGTGTAGGCTACTCCCACCAATCCGCGGAAAGCCCATTGGCGTTTGCCGGAACGCAACCAACGGTACCGAGCGTCCAATTCCGTGCGCAGGTAGTGGGCGTAGGGAACTTGGGCGACGGTGTAGGATCCGTCCACTTGATCCCAAGAGGCACCCGTCAGGCGACGAAATCCTTCCAAGGCAGTCCCGGCACTTTCCAAGGACCAATTCAATGACTTTTGAATGGATTTTTTGGTAGGAGGGGACCACTGCAAACGGTAGGTGCTCGCCGCGATGAGCGTGTTCTGGAATCC
>Ga0315906_10005767_pt1 | contig 15477 bp, 17 predicted proteins | sample LakEriMetagenome_4_FD_203526 | JGI IMG/M metagenome (GOLD analysis project Ga0315906, IMG submission 203526) | Freshwater fungal communities from buoy surface, Lake Erie, Ohio, United States - Buoy 2 MA122 | ecosystem: Environmental > Aquatic > Freshwater > Lake > Lake biofilm | place: USA...
AGAGAATGGGAGAGAGAATGGGAGAGAGAATGGGAGAGAGAGAGAGAGAGAGAGAGAGAGAGAAAAGGGAGAGAAGAGAGAGAGAGAAGGGAGAGAGAGAAAAGGGAGAGAAGAGGGAGAGAGAGAGAGAGAGAGAGATACAACCTCAAGTCCAACGTCAAGTACAACCGCAAGTCCCACCTCAACCTGTTCATCGTAGACCATTGAGAGATATAATAAATATAATTACGAGTAGTAGTAATAACCAATAAACATGCGAATAATATTTTTATTTATATAAACCCTAATTTAAGTTTACATTTTTTAGTATATTTTCACTCACTCAAACTTAAAACATGACATTTCAAGTTTACGTTGACCAAGTCCAACATCAAGTCCAACCTCAACCTGTTTCTTTTTGAATGTCGTAATTTTGTGTTAATACTTCTTCTATACATTTTTATTATATATTACAGAAAAATTTATTGTATTTAGATTATTATTTAGGGATTTGGAGAATCAAGTTGTAGCAAAAAATTCTTTATTATATAGTATAATATAAATGTAGTCAAATTTATAGTTAAGATTTACAAGAAAGCAGATAAATAATATAACTATTTCTACCTATACTTTTTATTTCATCAATTTTTGAATTCAATTCTTCGTAACTCATTTCCAATATATTTTTTAAATTTTTACGGAATTCTTTATTTTGAAGAACAAAGATAAAATATGAATATTCGCTATAACATAAATTTTCATGGAATATATTTCTCTTATTCTTAGTATAGAGAAATTTATTATAAAATAACATAGTAAATTCATGGAATAAATAAATTGAAGTAAACATATTAATGTCTTTTCCGTGCTTTTTTATAAAATCATCATTAGTTAATTTAAAGAGATTGTATATATTTTTCACTTGTAAAAGTAATTCATATTGTTTCAATAAACTAAATTTATTTTCCATCTCTCTTTTTATATATTATTTTAGTAAAATAAAAAACAAATCATTTTTTATCAGAAAAAGTCAATATACCAATATCCTGTTTATAAATATCTTCTAAATCATAATGAGAAGATAACCATTTAGTTCCAGATTTATTTGTAAATATATAATCTACAATTGTAGCATCGCCAAAACATATATCATTTTTTTCTCTAAATTTTTTAAATTGCTCATCCTTGTGTATTTCTCCAACTTTTATGTTTGAATTAATAAAAGTATTAATATATTCCACATATTTAAGTACAATTTTTACATTTATACAATATGGTATTAATTTTTCAAAATTAGGCAACATTTTTAAAATATAATTTAAAATATTTTTATTAATCATTTTTTTAATAAAAATGATTATACATTCCCAGTACAAAAATAAAATAAAAAAAAAAGTTATAAATAATTTGTTTGAGCAAAATAAAAATATTAACGAATTATATGTAAAAGTTTTATTTATAGATAAATTTGGGTACGAACAGAGAATTATAGATTACATTATAATTGGAGATTCATACAAAATGTACACAAATAATAGTATAAATTTTGTAAATAATAAGATGTATAATCCAATTTTTTTCTTTGATATTAAAGAATTAACTATAATATACTAATTTTTTTATACATAATATATGTATAAAAAATAAATTAACAATTAGAACATCTACTTAACCAAAAATGAGGTATTTTCATATTATTTATTTTCATCTTATTGTAATAACTTATGGTAGGTAAAGCCAACCCACATTCAGAACATAGTTGAAAATCATCAACACTTCTTACAATAAATCCAACTCTTGTTAATACTTCCGCAAAAGATAAATAATCATCTTTATTAAATCCTGATACTAGAATAATTTTCTGTTTTTCAATTTCTATCCCCTTATCTCTATGTGAGTTTAGTGTCATATCCCAGTTCTTGTTTAAGTAATCGTAATCCGAAGAAAAAGATTTACTACTACAAAATATCCAATTAGGATATTTATCATTAATATGATCAAATACGTCTTTTATAGTAGGTAAATTACTCAATTGACTCATAGTTTATATAAAAATAATAGTACTTTAAGTAAAAATAAAATATTATATAATTATTTAAGTAGAAGTATTTTTATTTTATTATTATTCAACGAATTTAAAATCTTTAAGAACAGGCGTAGCTTTTTTTTCTATTACTTTTTCAGAAACTAAAGAATTATTTTTTTTTACTTTCTTAACTTTATTTAAGTCCATCTTCAAGTCCATAACTCCGGTTCCAATCGCACTTCGTCTACCAACCATAATAGAAGCACTGACGCCTTTCATATGTTCAGTATCACCAGCAAACCCAGATTTTATTAAATGATCCACTGATTCTTCAAAAGACATTTTAGACATTGGTCCAGCTTCATCCTTTCTTAATGTATATCTTGATATAGAAGATATTGTACCTATATGAGTCATTTTATCAACAAGTAATTTAATATGACATAAATTTACTCCTTCCATTATTGATTGTAGTTCATCTATAAGAAATTGTCTAGCTGCTTCAATACCTAAATTTTCATATATATCCCATACATTATTTGATTGCAATCTATATGGATCAATCAATTTGTTCCCTAGAAGTTTCCTGAAATTAGTACCGTCAGTTTCAATAAACCATTCGTCTTTTCCATTTATATTATCATGTGTAAAATAAATAGAGTTTATTCCTTCAATCCCAAATATTACCATTTTTTCTAAAGTATCTTTAACACATTCCTCTAAATATATTTCTTTGTGATTTTCTTCTGTTACAAACAAAAGCTGTTTTTCTGATAAATTAATATTTGTTAAATCAACAAATATATCAAGTTTACCAATATTATCTGACGAAAAAACACAATACAAGTCTTCATATTTTTTTTCTATTTCTTTAGCAATATCTTCTATTTTTATTCTATATTTGTACAACATATTTTTTTTTAATTCAATTGATAAACAGCTATTGTAATTAGTGAATTTATCATTATAAAGTATAGTAAATGCTTCATACCATTTTTCTGGCTCTTTATTCATATTTATTGTTATTTTATCTGATAAGTCTTTTAATGTTAAGCATAAAAAATGATGAGCAACATAGTCTCTCAACTTTTCTAAGTTATCATTATTTACACTGAAGAAAATCTTACAGTTATCTATTTTCTGAGATTTTGTTGCATTAAGTAATTCTAGAAATCTAGGAACTCCTTGAGTTACTGCTTTTTCATTTTGTCCTGCTTTGTGAACGCTTATACCATGTTCAACTAGACATTTACTTCTAGTATCATTACATTCACTAACTAAAATTAGAAAGTGACACCTTCTCAGGCGGGGCTAGACTATATCTTAAGCAATCATTAGAATTTGTCAGATTCTTCATGCCCACAAACATTTAGTCGTTGAACCTTCTCCATATCCTAACATAGCGGACTTAGGAGCTTGGCTGCGGATTGTCTATATTCTTTAGATTTTTACTTTCATAGTGATTAACTATGACCATTATCATATTTATATAATAACTTAGTACTAAAGACCTTTCTAGATTTTCCCGCAATTTGAATGTGTTGCCTATTTTAATTATAAAAATAGACTAGCAATATTTTTGATATTACTCACCCCAATAAAATCAAGGTGTTTAGGGTATTATGAACTACAATTCCTGAAAACAATGCAAATGTCTCATTTCCTTCTACTGAAAAATCATATACATAATCTGAATAATTACAAATATAGTCCTTCTCATCTATTAATTCTATAGATATTATCTTCTCCCAAGTAACATCCGAATTATATACTTGATTAAAGTAGTCTATTTTTTCTTTATTTTCAATTAAATCTCTTATTATTTCGCATTCCACTAATAAGTAATGTAATTTTGAATAATTATCTATTTTTATGTTTCTTCCTAAAATATCTGAAGCTAATGTATTTAACACATCATCTTTTAATATATATTCCTTTTCTTCCAATATAAAACAAGGAATATCACAATCAAACATTTCATTAAAAATGTCATTGTACATTATGTTTATTTGTAACCTGTAAAATGAAAATTCTTCAACTTTGTTTCGTTTGTCAGAAGGTTTTCTTATTTTCTTTTCTAGAATTTTTGAATATATACCAAAATATGAAAACAACACTACAAAATCCTCTAATAGTTTTTTTGAATCTGAAACATATCCTTTTTCTTTTACCCAGCTTTTTATAAAAACTTTTATATTATTAACGTTTGTTCCAAATATAATTTCTGGAACTCTCTTATCTTTTTGAAAATTTTGTACTTCACATAATTTATTTAACATATCTTTGTATATTTTTGAATAAAATATATAAAAATCAGAATATTCTTTTTTACTAACTGTACCTGATAAAGTACTCAAAATTTTACTTGGATAATATTGAAAAAATGAATCAACATCATCAAAATAGCTGTCATAAATAGAATTTTTTTTTATTCTTTTTTCAAAAGCTATTTTGTTATTGTTAGAAAAATTAGATACATTTGTTTCAAAAGTAATTTTATCAAAATTGTTTGTGCAAGATATTGTAAATTTATCTCTGTCTTGTATTTCTCCGTTTGCAATAAAAACTCCAAAGAACCACATTAAATTTTCATTCAATTCAATATCTATTTTTAGATCTTCATGAATTGGAATACTAAATATATCTGTCTCAAATTCTGGTTTTGGACATCTTTTCATAACCGGAATCTTATCGCCTACTTTTAAAGATGAACCTAAAATTGGTTCCACTAATAAGTTTTTTTTATGAAGATGAGAATGTGATAATGTTGTAATCACATTTCGTCCGGACTCAGTTGTCACTCTTATTAAATCTCCCTTAGGTGCATGTCTACTAACTTCAGTTACGTTTCTCCATTCCATTTTTTCATTTTTTGTTATTGACAAAATTGATACATTTGAGCATTTCTGTACGAAACTTTCATCGCCTATATCAATATAATCATGCTCATCAAAATAGTTATCAATAAATTCCCCTATTTTTATTCTTTTTATTTTGTTGTTATATTTAACCAGTACTTCAGCTTCACACGAAACCGAGTTCTGAGTTTGTTTCTCTCCAATACTCTGAGCACAAATTATACCTACTGATTCACCTGGTGTAATTAAGCTTGACATATAATTTTTTTCTATTTCAGTCTTTAATTCAGGTATGATTTTAGGATTCACTTCTTGATTTATCAACTGTTTTCTTAGTTCATCTTTTTGTATTTTAGTTACAGACAACGCTGTTTCTTCTGGGATACTCTTATTAGGTTTAATAAAATCTAATACAAAATCAATCTCTTCTAAGGTCAACTTTCGTTTATTCATTTGATAACTATAAATCATAGTTAATATTAAATAAAAATCATTTTTTGTTTTTCTGGAATAAGTAAAAATGGTTTTTAAAGATATATTAATAAAAAGGTTTTTACCCCCGAGGGTAAAAACTCAAAAGCAGGTAGACCATCTGATAAATTTATGTTAAATATCAGAACTTTTAAGAAAATGTGTTTGAAAGCAAATACATCAAAAGCAAATGAAATCCATGAATATTATATTAAGCTCGAGGAGACATTACATGAAGTAATTGATGAAGAATCTGATGAGTTACGACTACAACTACAAATAAAAGATGAGGAATTACAAATCAAAGATAATAAAATAAAAAAATTACAGCGTAAAAAACAAGTAGTTGATGGCTATAATGTATGTTATTTATGCACTAATGATGAAAAAGAATGCGAAGGGATATATACAATTGGTAAAGCTACTAATTTACAAAAGAGATTAAATAGTTATAATGGAAATAAGTTAAATAATCACAAAATTGTATATTATATTTCTTGCAAATCATTCCAACTTATGGATTCTATTGAAAAAATTCTGTTGGCAAAATTAAATAAGTATAAAATTATCTCTAAAAGAGATGTTTTTCAATTACCAGATGATAAAGATGTATCTTTTTTCACACAATGGTTTGATTACTTAAGAACATTTTGTGATGATATTGAGGAAGATTTAGTTTTAGAAGAAAGAACGGATGAAGAAATAAAATATAATAAATCTATATATTTATTATATTTTTACTTGAGAGTTTCATATACTGCTGTTTTGTGATACTATAGTTGATAATATTTGTGGTTGTGATACTATAGTTGATATTATCCGTGATTTTGGAGGTGATTTTGACTTATTATTAGAAAATAGTTTTTTTGAAGAGGAAAATAAATTTACAGGACAATGTTTTTGTGATCTTTTTATTGAATTTGAGTTATTTTTTGATGAAGAAACTGCATTAAATCTACTCATTAAATTTCTTGGAACTACAGGTGATTTTGATTGCGATCTTAATCTTATTGCCCTTGACATTTTTTTTGGTGCCGATGGTGGTTTTAAATTACTATTTTTTATTATATTATGTTGTGGAGTTTGCATTTTCATGACCATATTTATTTTTTCACCACAAACTGGACATTTTTTGATTGTTAAATCCTGTAAACATGCATCATGAATTTTATGTCCACAATTAAGTTTAGTTGTATTATGTTTGTGAAATTTTTTCAGGCACACACAATTTTTTTGTTTAATTTTTAGTTTTTTATTGGTTATATCTATTATTTCTATTCTCTTTCTCTTTGATTTATTATCACTTCCAGGCGATTTATCTCTTTTTCTTTTTTTTGACTTTACGTTATTAGTATCTGAATTTATTTTTGTCCTCTTTCTCTTTAATTTATTATCACTTCCAGGCGATTTATCTCTTTTTCTTTTTTTTGACTTTACGTTATTAGTATCTGAATTTATTTTTGTCCTCTTTCTCTTTAATTTATTATCACTTCCAGGTGATTTACTATCTCTCTTTCTTTTTTTTTGTTGCTGATTTATTGGTTCTTCTTTAATTTTAGGTTCAACATTATTTATTTTTGGTTCTTCTTTAATTTTAGGTTCAACATTATTTATTTTTGGTTTGTAATAATTTCTAAAATTAATTTGGTTTTTGTAACTATCAGTTGTTCTTGATCTTTTACTTCTTCGTTTACTTCTTCTACTTTTACTTCTTTTTTTGTATAATTCAATAATCTTAAAAAGTGTGTTTAAACTTATCTTCATTTTATATAATATAATATAATTATATAAAAAAATATTATTAATTTATTTCATGATAGATTCACTGTACTTGTCATATCTATCATAACCACAAGTTCGTGGCCAAACGATTCCACTTAATCCATCACCAGCAGATCCAGTTATGGTGGCATACTTCTTTGCATCAGAAGCTCCAGATGAATTTAAGTTCATAAATCCTTCTCTAACTCCTACAACAGGAGTAGGTCCATCAAAACCAGTTGTTTGAGTACCTGGTTGTGGAACTGAAGTATTTCCATTATAGCTATTACCTAGAGTGTCACTAATATATTGAATATAGTTAGGTCTTTGACTATTTTCAACACTTACTCTGTCTTGTGGATTGTTGCAACCTGCACTTTTGGTAACAAAAGAATCAGGACAAGCTACTCTTCCAGCAGAATCTAAAGAATTCCATACAGGACAAACCATATTTCGTGGATTTAAAAATCTATCAGAGTTAATTCTGCTAGCATAACCAACATCAACTTTGCAAGTTCTAATTGAAGATTCAAGTGATACAATTCCAGACATATTTTATTATTTATTATTATATAAGATAAAAAGATTTTAATTTTTTTCTATTTTTTTTTAACTATTTTTTTATTCTATAGATATATATATAATAATATATTAAAAATTATCTATAAAAAATTATCAATATGGTTTATAAAAATTATTTAAAAAAATAAAATATAATATCTTTATATTAATAAAAATGAGTAATACAGGAAGTAGAGCACAAGTTTGGCATGGTAATGCTGTTAAAACTTCTGGAGGTCTTACCAAAAAAGACCTTTGTTTGAATAAAAGTGGACGTATCGTTTCAAAAAAGAAACAAGCGGCTGGTAAGAAGCTATACAAAAAAATGATGGCTAATCCAAAAACTAAGCAACTTTTTCTTAAGAATCAAAAATCAATCAAAAAAAGAAGTAAGAGTAAGAGAAAGAGCAAGAGAAAGAGCAAGAGCAAAAGAAAGAGCAAGAGAAAGAGTAAGAGCAGAAAGTAAACAAACTTTAATTTAAATTTTAAGTTATAAAATTAATATAAAATAAAATATTTTTATAAATAAATGCAACATGAAAGAAATGTTTTTAATAGAATAAGTACAAGAAAAAAAAATAAAGATATACTTGATGATAAAGAAAAGCTTTTTCAAAAAAAAAGAGAAATTCTAGATGAACTAATTAGTAACAACATAAAGTTTGATGAACCTACTATAGATACTATAATTGAAGAAAAATTAAATAGTGTTCATTTAAAGAGTATTAATTTACAAGCATTAATTTTAGCAACTATAGTTATAGGTGAAACAGAAGTTAAAAAAAAAAATGTATTTTTTATTGATAATAAAAAAATTAAGACTATGTGTAATAAACTAAAAAAGTTGAGAGATAGTTTAATATTCAATGACATTTATTGTGAAGATATAATAAGATATTCTAGATTTTTAATTAACTTATATTCTCAGTAAAAAAACATTTGATATTTTTTATTTTGTGTAATAAAAAATATTTAGAAACAAACCATAAATTTGGATTATATTTGTCTCATTGCTCTTTCTCTTTTTCCAGTTGCGAATCCTTTTTGAAAACACGATGGTAAGTTACCATGTCTATCATAACCTTCTGGAATTTCTTCTCTATTTCCACAATAGATCTTTCTTCTGTCTATAGGTTCATAATCGTTTAAAAAATTTAAATCTATTTCTCCATAAAATCCTGCACCATACCCTTTTTTCAAACATCTAAACTTCGTTCCTATTACTGCATTTCCATTAACTACATCTGGATGTAAAGAATTATTTCCACAATAAATATATGGTTGTCTAACTACTAGCTTCTTTTTTTTACTTTTTTTTTTACTTTTTTTACTTTTTTTTCTTCGTCTGTTGTTACTTTTTTTTCCCATTTATTTATAAATATTATTTTATTTTTTACTTTTAAAAATCCATTTAGAGCGGTGCGGATTTTAAACGCCCATATGGCGTAAAGTTTCCGTTGCTGGTGGAGCTAAATTCTATATATCGGGTTTCCTTATGTTCCGCTTCTGCGAAGAATATTGAAAATTAATTCAATAAGTAGATAGAACATATCCCGACGAATGTCTATTAAACGCTACTTTTAATAACAGACGGTTTCTTTGTTTTTTTAACAGATTTTTTAGTTTTTTCTTCTTTGACTTTACGACAAAACCTTTCCGGTCTCTTTTGATTTCTCAAAAAATATAAAGCAATATGAAGAATGTTTTTACAAGCATTTTTATCTCTATTCACAAATATCTTACATTTAGTCAATTTATCGTTTTTGATTAATGATTTATTTTCATCTGATAAATTTAATGTAAGAACTTGATGTAAATGTTTCTTTTTATTATGCTTATTTTTAACAACCACATTCTCTAATTGAGAATGCGTTTTATGATATAATTGGCTACTATAATCTTCATTCACATTATGAACTAAAAACCTTGAAGCAAGTAATCTTTTAATACCTTTGGGGCATTTTGTAGGAATGCAACCCTTCATTTGACTACTTCTTCCATAATCACCAGCCATTATAACTAATTTCTTACCACTTTCTTTTTCTTCTTTTGTTAAATAACAGTTTTCAATTTCATTTAACATCTTTATGTCTGCTTGTTTAGTTCTCACATATCTTCTAAACTGTAATTTACGCCATAAGATATTATGATAAAAAGGTTTCAATTTGTTATTCATAATGAACTTTTCTTTAATGAAATTCATATATTTCTCATAATTCATCGTTCTACTTGTAGCAATTTTAGAAAATGAGGTTTCTATTTCAAAAATTCCATCTTTCTTTTTTTCTTGATATAAAATTTCAGCACTTCTTTTCGTGTATGTTTCAAATCTTCTTCTTCCCGCTGAATATGAATAATATTTACCATTTTCATCTATCATTGAACAAGGACGATTCCACCCCGGGTCGTTTGAGATAAATTTATAATTTCCATTTAATAGTTCATCACATTGTTCTTTTGTTAAACTTTCGGCCGGAATATAATTATCTTCTTCATCACTTGTATCTATTTCTTTAATAATCTCTCCAAATTTCTTATTTTTAAACTTTCTATCAATAAATAATATTGATACAGAAAAACCATCAGTTGAAATTTGATTATAAAAAATATGTTTCTTATGATTAAAAATACTCTTCATTTCAGTCTTTAATATCCTGCTCCAAATATGTTTTTGGTGTTTTTTAGAATGTAATACAAGTTCGGATTTATTAAATACATTGAAGATTTCTTTTAATCCACCAAATAAATCTGCACAAGCCACAGTATTTAATACAATATGCTTTGGAATACAAGAATTTCTTTGAGGTATTACGGCATATGGTTTTTCTCCTAACAATTCTAATTGTAAATTGATATAAAAAGCATATTCATAATACAGTTCAGTTCTTCCTTTAACTTTTATATCATAAGCAACATTTTTATCCTTTGTAAAACCTTTTACAGGAACTAATAAAGGTAAATTTGTTTTAATCCATTGATGATATTCTTCTTTTGATTTACTGATTTTAGCATTAGCAATATCAAATTTTAGATTTCTAATATCTTCATTAAGAACCTTATATAATTCTTTTCTTTCTTTTTTATCCTTTATTTTCTTTATTTCTACTGTTTTTGGTTTCTTAAAAATAGCATTGATATATTTACATAAATACTCATAAAAATGAGTAGTCAGGTTTGTCTTGATACAAGTCATCATTTCCTTTGCTATTTGTTCAACTATATGTGTTCTATTAGTAATATTTGGTTGATATGGTTTTTTATTTCCTTTCTCGTCTTGAATTAAAATTTGTTTTGAGAATTCTTTTTGATAAAAATTCATTAAATCATTTTTAAGGTCTTTATTATCAACTTTTTTCTTATTTGAACCTCTTTGTGTTTCTTTCTTGCAAATAGTCTTTAATACATCAAGAATGAATTTTTTATCTAATTTAGGAAAAGGTTTATTATTTTTTCGTTGATAAAGAAGGTATGAAAATACCAATTGATTACCTAATGTAGGTAGTTCAGTCAGTTCAATAACATTTTTTTCAATAATAGGTTGAAGAACTTCATAATTTTTAAGAACTTTTGCTAATGGTGCTTTAACCATTGTATAGAGTTGTTCGCTTGTCTTATAAGGTGGGTCATTCATATAATACTATATATAATAATATTATATATTTTTTTATTTTTAACGCAATTACAATTTTTAATTTACAATACGAAATATTCCAAAAAATACAAAAATATAATTAAGGTTGTAAATGAGAAAGTGTAAAAAAAGTGATTTTTTTTATAAAATATATATTTTTAATAAATACATACATGACTTTAAAGTTTGATTATGAGATTTTTTATGATAAAGATGAAGATGTTCACAATGAATATTGCGATGGTTATATGTGTTCTTGTAATGTTAATGACTTATCTAAAAAAATTAGATTCAATTTTACAACAAGTTGTGGACAAAACTTTGAGTACAAGTTTGATACAGTTGTGATTTTTTTTATCAGTAAATACGATAAAAAAAACTTTAAAAAGTTTATCTATGTTATGAAAAATATAGATAAAGTAAACAATATCATAGAAAATTCAAAACAAAAAATAGATCAAATTTATGCAAATGATGATAGAACTGATCTTACAAAAAATAGAAGATTATATTATGATTCAAAATATGATACTTTAACTTTTCACTTTGAGACGTCTCGTTACAAATCTAATAAGATACTATTAGATTTAAAGAATCATGAAATTGTTTTTTGTTTATTAAGCAATCAGTGTTGTGGTAGCTTTTGTGGTTGTGGACGTTGTACGTATTATGAAAGATTTAAGCCAGAGATTATTGTTCGTTTACCATTCAAAGTAGAAACCAAAACAAAAATTATTGAAGCGTTTGAAGAAGCTTTTTATTATGTTTTCTGATTAATTTTTTACTTTTTTTCTTGGTTGTAATATATTTGCATTTACATTATTAAATAATGGAGATTTAGACTTATTACTTAACATTTTTGACGGTGAATTTACATTTTCAAATTTAGCCCACTTTTCTTCAAAATCTTTTGGTAGTAAAACGTTATTATATTCTCCATAAAGTTCTTTTTTTAAATTTTTTATTTTGTCAAATATTCCATCATTAATATTACCAAATAAAAATAAATTTACTTCTTTAGTATGTTTTTTATCTTCATTATCAAATTTCACATTTGCTATATTACTCATTAATTCTGTATCTGGATTAAAAAATATGTTTGTTTCTTTATGTATATCTTTTATTATCTCTAATATATCATTTGATAAATCTAATGATGAATATTTTTCATCATCATTATCTTCATCATAAGTTATAAATGGAAGTTCATCTATCATCTCTACAAAAGTATTTTCTATTTCATCTAAAGTTTTATCTTCTTCGGAAAAAGTTTTTTTTGGTGATTTCTTTACAGGCGTTTTCTTTACTTTCTTACATCTCAAAGTTTTTTCATCTCTAAACGTTCCTTCTGCACATTTCTTTCTCATCTTACTACCCACCATTTCATATCCTTCTTTTTTCTTTGGAGATCTTTTTGATTTTTTTGGTGATTTCTTTACAGGAGTTTTCTTTACTTTCTTACATCTCAAAGTTTTTTCATCTCTAAACGTTCCTTCTGCGCATTTCTTTCTAATCTTACTACCCACCATTTCATATCCTTCTTTTACTTTTATCATTTTTATATTTATTATTTATTTAATAATATAAAAAATATTATTTATTATTTATTATTCAATAGTTTTGGTAATCCAAATATTTTCTAGATATTTTATTTTTTCTTTAACGTCATATCTTTCTTTGGCAATTTCTATTGCATTTTTTCTTTTTTTATCATCAAAATTATTTGATATAATTTCAATAACTTCGTCGTCATTTTTATATAAATATCCATAATCAGTTACATAATCGCATAATGTTTCTCTTAAATTATAAACTATTACTCCAACGCCACTTGCTTGTGCTTCAGCAACCATTAAAGGATTACCAACTGTTTTAATATATGGACACGCTGTATAGATTAACCATTGATGTTTTTTGTATTCTAGTGCCATGTTTTCAGGATCTACTGTTAGAAAAACAACTGGGTTGTCATGAATTTTATTAAAATTAATAATAGAATCGTAATAAGATTTATTTTCCATAACACTATAATAACTAATTATTTTATCTGGAAATTTTTCTTTTATTTTTTTTGCAAGTAAAATAAAACCTTTAATATTTTTTTTTGGTAAAAAAGCACCTCCGCTCATAATATGTGGTCCATTTTCTATATCAAAGTTAATAAACTTTTTTATATCAATAATTTGATACATAGGTAATAATTTTTTTTCATTAATACCTATATTTATCATTTTTTGTACGAATTCTGGAAAAATTATAATTTTTATAAGATTTTTATTATTATTAATCTTATTTAAATATTTTTTAGGATTACTGTAGTCTTTGTCTAATATATCAAACGAATGACTTTTAATTGTAAAAGGTATTTTCAAAATGTTACTTAAAGTAGCACATAAATCAAAAGTATCAAGATAATGACTATGTATTATATCAGGCTTGAATTTAATAATTTTTGGTAGTTCTTTAATAGGATCATTTTGAATAAAAGGTAAGTGATTTTCTTTTTTTGTGAATAACTCCCACTCAAATGAAATAATCATAATTTCGTGATTTTTTTGTATCTCAATTGCTTCATCTATTTGATAAGAATGTGAAAGTCTTGGGTAGCCTTTATAAAGAAGAAGGATTCTCATTATTTACTTAATAAAAGAAAAATTTTTATGATTATTTATTTTTATTTTCAATGACTTGCTTATTTTTTTCCAAATATCTATTCTTTTAATTTCAGGTTGAAGTTTATCTATCTCTCTATATTCACTTTTTGGATTTATACATTTTATGTAATCAACAATTACATATTTTTTTTCTTCTTCTATACCTAAAATATTCATAAATAATATATCAATACCATAACCAACTAATATTGGATCATATATTTTCATACATTCAGTAATTGCATAATTTGAAAAAAATGGAGTGTTTATTTCTATAAAGTTTGTAAATCTATACTTATTACCTATAACCTGTGCTGTTATTTTATGGCTTATTTTTGAACTTGTGTTACAAAAAGAAGGTTGTAAAATCCAAATATCTAATTTATTACACATATTAAAAAGTTCATTAATTTCATCTGTTTTAATTATTATATCATCGTCAACTATATAAAAATACTTATATTTCCTAATATTCCCGATGTTTTCTTTCCATGCATAATAAAAGTTTTGCATCTTACTGCCTTTTCTTTTTAAGTATATATCACTATATTCTTTGTATTTGTCATTTTTATCAGATCCATAATAACAAATAAAAATATCATAGCTCCTATTTTTATGACACCATAAATTGTAAAAAGATGTTTTATTACCTGCTGATGTAAAAAGAATATTTTCATTCATTAATTTATTATTAAAGAAGAATATATATTATTATTTATCGTAAATCCGATAAATAATTAAATGTTAAAATGTTTATTTATTGATTAATATTATTTACAAAAAATCACTATCTCCGAATGACCAGGAGTTTTCAGTTGGTTTAGCTACTGATGAATGTACGTATTCAGTGACTCTTTCTTCAAAGAAATTTGTTTTACCATCCAAGCTAAATGATTTCATAAAATCAAACGGATTTTCAGTATTATATAGTTTATTAAATCCTAGTTGAACTAACAATCTATCTGCTACATATTTTATGTATTCTGCCATTAAATCAGAATTCATTCCAATTAATCTACATGGAATTGATTTACAAATAAAATCAATTTCTATATCAACAGCTTCACTAAAAATTTGATAAACTCTTTCCTCACTTACTTTATTTAATAAATGCTCATATAATAAAATTCCAAAATCTGAATGTAAACTTTCGTCTCTTGAAATTAACTCGTTACTTTTACCAAGAGCCTTTGTCATTTTATTTCTACTCTTCAACCAAAAAATGGAACAAAAACTTGCACTAAAAAATACTCCTTCAACTACCACAAATGCAATTACTCTCTCTTCAAATGGTCTATCTGTATTAAACCATTTCAATGCCCAATCTGCTTTCTTTTTTATTGTGGGAATTGTTTCTATTGCATTAAATAAAAAATCCTTACGATCATTATCTTTTATGTAAGTATCAATTAAAGATGCATAAACTTGTGCATGAATATTCTCTATCATCGCTTGAAAAGCATAAAAATTTCTACACTCAGGAACTTTGACTTCTACACAAAAATTTGTAATCAAATTTTCCAACACTATTCCATC
>Ga0315906_10005768_pt1 | contig 15477 bp, 22 predicted proteins | sample LakEriMetagenome_4_FD_203526 | JGI IMG/M metagenome (GOLD analysis project Ga0315906, IMG submission 203526) | Freshwater fungal communities from buoy surface, Lake Erie, Ohio, United States - Buoy 2 MA122 | ecosystem: Environmental > Aquatic > Freshwater > Lake > Lake biofilm | place: USA...
ATTGCAGATTTATCCATACGCGAACGATACTCACATTGACACCGCGCTTAGGAATATCGTAGGAGATATCAAATGAAGACAATCCATCTAACTGAAGAACAATTCACCGAATTGCTTCATATCGCCCAGAGCCAACCATGGGACTATTTAATGATGGATCTATGGTGTATGATTGAACCAGAATTCAAAACTATGACAAAGATCAAACCGGGAGATTACGAGGTTCACCCTCCCCCAGGAAAGAAGATGCAGGATCTGTACAATGTTATGACCGAAAACAACCGTGTCCAATTCGCGATTAACTTCGTGAACATTGGGCCTTGCTGGAAGGAGGACTGATCATGTTAGTCTCTATATCATTAGATAAGAACTCGCTTGTAATAGGTGAACGCAAGTTCAAGGCGGAAAAAACTCGTCCTGGAAACTGCGGTGGATGCGCGTTCGAACAATCATGCGGATGCGAACTACATTCTCTAGGAATTGCCGATAGAATTGGTGGGACATACTGTGTCTCAGTTGATAGACCAGATGAACAATCTATTATATGGAAGGAAGAAAAATGAACCCGGACGAACAACTTAAAGAACTAGAGAAGAAAGCAACGATTCTTTTCTGGTGCGCGATAACACTTAGCCTATTTGCCGGATTTATCTGGGGATGGTTATTAAAATCGGTGATCGGATGACGCTATTGAGGGGAGAGCGATATCTCCCTTCCCAGCCCAACCCGATCGAGATAGGCGCGATCTAATTTAAGGAGGACAGAATGTCCACCCGTGATAATACCCCCCACTTCTTTGACGCTATTCTGACCGAGGAGACTATCCATCTCCTGGAGAAGATGAAGCGCAACCGATTTGAAATCATCACTACTTTCCATCTGAAAGAACTGATGAAGACCCAACAACTGATCGTCGAATTGAAAGACCATCGGGCTGGTGAGGCGAACGGTATGTTGATCAATATCTCCGAGATTGGATTTACTCCGATGCGTGAAAACAATCTTGACATCTGGAGTCTCTCAATTGAGATCGCCAATGGATTCGGATGGAGGATCCGTTGGGCACCCGAGAAGTCTCGGATGTATGTGAACTGAGAACCACCCGAGGGGCTGACTAATCCTCGGCCCCTCCTTTTTTCTTCCAGGAGGATATATGGATCATATCGGGCTTAGACTATCCGTAGTAGCGATTGTATTTATCGGACTTGTGTGGGGAGCGATCTGTATAGTAGCAAACAAAAGAGATAACCAGTCTCCCGAAAAACCACCGGAGATCAAGATTCATAAATCTGGCGAATATACTCTCGAACGGTTCGATTTCCCTAATTCTTACCTGATTCGTATCACAAATACAAAGACAGGTGAGTCGTATATTTCATTCGATAACCGTACTCTTGTCAAGGAAGGGTAATAGCCATGGCCAAACCACCACGCCCACCCCCAACCGAGCCGTTCAGAAGTGCCGCAGACAGCCCCGAGTATTGTAACGCCATGGCTGCCATTGCCAGCCTGCCGCCATGTGCGGTGCTTTTTCTCTGGCGTACGATTCCAACTGGCGAATCTATTGCTGCTATGACAGACCTATCAACGTCTATTATTAACGAAGCAATGAAGCGATATATCGCTGGAGATAGACAAACAGTCGACAGACTAGATGCTATCGGTGAAAAAGTAAAAGATCTCTGGTGTGAAAAGATAAAACAAGTTCATAAAGGAGCAAGACATGGCGCTATTTGAGACTGACAAATTCGGTCAATTAGACGTCAAGTTCCCTATGTCTTTGATGAAAGTATTTAAGGAAAGAGAAGAAGCGATATTGGCATCGCGAGATGTACAGATTAAACTCAATAAAGATAATCAGACAGACACATTACAGACATTCATCGCTTGGAATGATAAAGGATATATCATATTCTATCTCCATAGTACGATGGCCAGAACAAAGCCGATGAATGCTGTGATACTTCCGTCCGAACGAACACCGAAACACGTCTCCTTATTGGGGACTTTCCTGGGAGAGAAGTCATGGACCGTGAGAAAATCGAGCTAACTGGGTATAGTTGTATGAAGAAGAGCGTCAGTGCCGTGATCATGCTTAGATCTGGTATGACCTACACCGGGCAGAATCTCAAACGAATTGCGACCCATTCTTGCCCTCGTAAGAACTCTCTACCAGGAAAAGACTATCATCACTGTAAGACTCTTTGTGGTACGTTCGGGCATGCCGAAGAGGTCGCTATTCAAGCTGCTCTCGTTGATCACTCAAAGAAGGAACTCAAGGGATCAAAGATGTGGATCTTCGGGAACCATCATCAGTGTGACAACTGCAAATCTCTCTGTAAAGAATATGGTATTGAGGTCGTTGCCATAATCGATCGTGACACAATTTGAGGGGTACTCCAAAATCAATAGATACGCCGAGAAATATTCTCGCGAAAACTTGCAATGAGTGCGCCGTTTATACAATAACAAGGGTAAGGCAACTAAGTCTTACCAAATCTCTAGGAGAAAACCATGGAAGAATATGAATACGTGACAGCAAACACGCGGGAAGAATGGCGTACAATCGTTGACGCTATTTTTCGCGGGGATTGCGAGATCAAACGTAGTGTGGTAATGCGGAACCCGGATAAAGACGGAAAATTTGCGATTTCTGTTGTTTGGGATCGTGCAACGCAGATAGAAAACCACATATTAAACGGCAGGGAGTACCGGTGGAGGAAGTTAGCGCTGCCGAAGGTCAAGAAACTGGTCAACCGCGAGCAAAAAGACTTCTGGCCGCTGATTGGTCGGTATTGGGCCAAGGACTCGGCAGGCAGGCGGTTTCTGATTCTGGACGACACTTGGCACGGATCGGCGATACAAGAGTGCTGGCAGATAGCGCCACTTGGAACTGAAGAATGGCAACCGCTGCAAAAAGAAATTGAGGTGGATGAATGATCCGCTTACTACCTCTTATCGTATTATTCGGATGCTCTAGTTTAGAGGACTATCCGACTACCACCGTTCCCCCCCCTTCTTCAGGAACTGAGCCTACGAAAACAGAAGATCTATTGCCGACTGGATGGCAATGGAGATGGCAGAAAGATAAGTTTCAAGATGTAAAAGTTCGAGCGAAGGTTGATAATGTTCAATTATCTGTGATAAATCCCCCAGCATGGATGACAGCACAGCAGTATAAGAACGAAATTTTCCTGTCCGGAGTACCTACCGAATACGGAAAGTATTCATTCATCATCAAGGCAGTAAGTACGACTGGGTATGATACCGAGTATTTCGTGATCAACGTAGAACAACCAATCCAACCGAAAGCAGAGGGGTAGAATGAACAGAGAAGAATGGCTGATGAAAGCCGTCGAACGAGTCCGGAATGTATTTGATATTAATCAGTACACTCTTCCGGAAAAGATCAAGATCTCCTGTGGTTTTGCATTCGGTAAAAAGAAAGCCATCGGACAATGCTGGGCACGATCTCTCTCTAGGGGAGATAACACCGAAATCTTCATCTCTCCTTTCCTGGAGAAGAGTGATGAGATCGCCCCGGTTCTGATCCACGAACTAATTCATGCCGCCATTGGACCAGAACTACAGCACGGCGCTGAGTTTAAGTGTGCGATGAAAGTCTTTGGATTGGTAGGGAAAGCAAAGTCGTCGGAACCTGGACCGGACTTCTTTGAGATATTCGACCTGTCCGACCTTGGCCCATACCCACACGAGAAACTCACTATTGATGAGAAGACCAAGGATACCGAAGACAAGGATAAGTGCCGTCAATTGAAGGCAGCATGCCCATCCTGCGGATATACGATCCGGACAACAAAGAAATGGATCGTGTTAGGTCTGCCGACCTGTGTCTGTGGTACGGTGTTCGAGATGGCTGACAAGGAGCAAACGGATGAAGAAGAAATCCTGGAGGGATAAACTAATGAAAAAATCAACTTACGAACCAATTTTTGCTGCTTGGCTTATTCTTTGGGGGGCGTTTGGAGTTTTTATGGGATTATCTGGATACGCAGACACACCAAAATTATCAATAATCATGGGAGTACTTTTCTCATCTGCCGGATCATTTTTAGCAGGAGCAGTTGTGATGCTCAGGTGTCTAAGTAATAAATGAAAACTTGCACCGATTAGGCCACCCCATATACTGCCGCTCTACCGTATAAACGCCAACTCCCTACGGGGAAAGGATTATCATGAGTGATGAAGTAATAAAAAAAATTACAGTCATGACAGCAGATGACTTCAAGGAAGTAGCATCTTGGCTACTGACTGAGGGAAATCGTGTTGAACAGGAAGTGCATCCAAGTTGTTGGTGCAGAGTCCGTACACTATGTATTATGTGGAAAGATAAATATCGCTTAGTATCAAAGAATGGAACAAAATCATGAGTGATGACGTAGTCCCACAAGAGACTAGAGACTTTATCAGTAAGCAATTACTGAAAGTAATGAACAATTCAAAAGCGATTGCCAGTGAGCATCGAGACGTTGCATCAATACTATTTTGTTCGTCCGTACAAAACACAGATGGTAAGATCGAATTGCATGTGACTGTCTGTGGTACGACAACGCAGTTACTCAGCATCTGTTCAACAACGATTGACATTGCGCTTCGCACCTGCTTTGCCCAGGAAGTGCTCGGTAAAGGTCCAGACGATGCCGATGTAACGGATCCAAGGTTTATTGAGTTCAAGAATATGTTCCTACTATGCTTACTCACATCAGGAGGACAAGATGCTACTATCACAAAAATCATGGGCTATACCAGCCCCGAATCCGACTCCGGAGAGAGCAGGAATTGAGGAAGAGAAAAAGACTTATATCGGGCTTATCCTTCCCCGACTCGGTGGAATAGTAACGCGGATCACAGATGCTGTCCATCAACGAAGAGCTAGGAATGTCTATCATGGATGCGCGGCGTTCCCATTGCTTAGCGAAGAACATTTCTATAAGTATGCTGGGAAGAATTCGATAAAACTATATCAATTCAAGAACGACGCACAGAACCATCGGTTTATCAAGACAGTTGTTGAGTCATACAAATCGTTCAGAGCAGAAACAGATAAGATATTTGGATTGGGTCTGTATCCTATGAAGGGTGCATACAATATCTACATGACACAGGAAGAATATGTCGCTGTAAGATATGGTCTCGCTGCTTGGTGTTTTGACATAATTCCGACTGAACCGACGCCAGCGGCAAGCAGGTTGCAAACCGCCATCAAGCTGAATAATATGGTCGCCAGAGATGCAATGGGATTTATATCAAAGCATCAATCTGACAAGTATATCAAGCCTTGGATATTTGACAATAAATCAGTGTTCAAGGTGAATGCGCCATCTCTTGACCGACTATTTGCTTTCCTGGAGAAGAAAGGGGTGAAGGTCGCAACATATCAAGAAGAAAACTCAACGGAGGACTTTAAGCTATGGACCGCCAAATAGATCATCTCATAGTTACTGCCCGACTCGCCATTGACCTCCTTCCCAGGAATACGGCAGAAGGGAAAGATATTTCGCGAAGATTAGAGTTAGCGATTGATGAAGTTATCAGAACAAAAGCAAAAGATGATTATATCCGTTCGTCGCAAGAGCGTGGGATACCGACGCCCAGATAACCGGGCCGAAGGATTCATTCCATTGACTTGTTGGGCGGGTTTTTACCAAGAAACAAAAATAATGATTTACCATATATTCAATCTTAATTCAGGCGCATCGTACTGTGGTATTTACTCGCCGAGAGATAGACTCGTTAATAATTGGTCAGAAGTTCCGGCAGGTAAGCACCGTGCGTGCCTTTGCTGTGTGCGAAAAATTAATCGTCTTCATATTAAGTCAATTGTTCCACTGTCTATGGTTCCAAATTTTAGTGGTAATAAAAACATAGAGCCCAACGCACAAGATCAGACGGCGGGCGCGGTGCCCGACCCACCATCAAGAGGATAATTCCGACGCACCTTACCCCTTGCATTGCCATACTCGCCCATATACTATCACCCATAACCCAGTGATGGCCGACACAAGCTCATCACACAATAAAAAGGAGACCTAACATGGTCGCACCCGTGAAGAAAGCCGCCGCTCCCACCGTTAAAGAGGAAGTCAAGAAAACGACTCCTAAGCAGATGGTCGAAGCTGCCAAGAAGGGAGCCGTTGCTGCTCCCGTCCAGAAGCCCGTCCAGAAGCCCGTTGCGAAGCCTGCCCCGAAGCCCGTCGCAAAGGCCGAAGTTCAAGAAGTCGAAGGTGATGGCGTCGTGCAAGAAAACGCTGCTGATCTGAAGCCCAAGAAGGCTTCTCCCTTCAAGGTCAGCGCCAATAGTGCCCGCCAGATCTCCATCCGCGTCCTGGAAGCGATGGAAGGCCCCACCGAACTGAGCGAACTTGTCGCCCAATTCATGACCGAACGCGACGACATTCCTGAAGCCAAAGTGCGTCAGCATATCGTGCTGACCCGTTCTTGGTTGATCAAGGAAAAGCAGAAAGAGATCCATGACATCACTGGTGTCCGGACTGGTGGTGGTCGCGGTGGTAAGAAACTCACCGACGAAGAGAAGGCTGCTCGCAAGGCTGCCAAGAAAGCTGCCAAGAAAGGCGGAGATGAGGGCGTCACTGCTGAAGAAGAAGAAGAAGAAGTGATCAACACCCCCGTCGAAGAAGTCCAAGCCGAGGAGGCGTGAGATGAACAACCGACAGCCAACTTCGTTCGGGAAGAGCGGGTTGACTGTCGGTCAACTCATGCTCAGAGTATGCAAGGAACAGTCCAGTAAGCGAAGAACCGATAGTCAGATCCTAGAGATACTCCAACAAGAATTTGGAAGATCTTATCAAACCGAAGGACATAGGGTCGTAGCTTACTGGATTGGTCGATACAACACTGGCTCTCTTCCAGGACAAACTGAGAAACCAAGGGAAAAGGCTTTTCGTTATGACGAAACTGGTAATCCGTTCATCAGGCGCAATGGCCCCCCTTCCAAAGCAGAGCGTGGAGCGTAGTCTAGGACTACGCTCTTTGCGTTGGTATCAAGAAGAAGGACTGAGTAAATTCCGTGGAAAACCATCTGCTTTCTTTGCAATGGAGATGCGACTTGGGAAAACCCTAACCTCTATTCGTTGGATGCAAACGCAAGATGTAAGGTTCGTTTTGATCATTGCTCCGAAGACAGTGTTGTCAGCATGGGAGATGGAACTAGAAAACGAAGGACTGGAGTACCTCAATCTTACGACTTTACAAGGAGGCGTTGCCATTCGGGCGGCGCAGATTGAGAATCCAAAAATACCGAACGTCAAGTATATGCTATTGAATAGCGAATGTATCTGTCGGATGGGAAACGTAAAGTTTGCATGCGACGCCATTATCTTTGATGAAATAACTGAGATCAAGAATCCTAAGTCGAAGATAACGAAGGTATGTCTCAAATGGTGTAAGCGAGCGAAGGTAACGTGTGGTCTCGCTGGACAACCCGCCCCAGAATCCTGGGAAGAAATGTGGACCCAGATGGCATTCGCCTACCATGGGGAATGGATGGGATTCAGTAACTTCTGGAAATGGCGGAATTCGCTCTTCTTTGTCAGAGGATTTGATTGGATAGTAAAGAAAGATAAGGTCGAAGTAATACGGCAAGCGTTCCATCGTGACGCATATGTTATGACACGAAAAGATGCTGGTCTTGCCAATGAAAAGATCTATCAAAAGATAATCGGTGAATTGAATGAAGAAGAACGGTCGATCTATAAGCACGCCAACAAGACCTGGTCTTTACCAAATGGAGAAGAGACAAAGTATGCGATGGTCGTTGCAGGATGGTTCCGGCGCATAACAAGCGGGATAATGATCTCAGGAGAGGTATGCTGGAAGTATGACGCTCTGATAAACCTTTTACAGACCAATCTGAAAGATAATCAGATCATCGTCTGGTGTACTTACAAGCATGAGATTTATCTATTGTGGGGTATGCTCAAGAAAAAACTTGGGATGTCAGTGACTTGGATTAGCGGAGCCTCCTCTTTCCAGGAAAGAAAGGAAAGGATCAGGCTATTCCAAGCCAGCAAGAGACAGATCATGTTGATCCAGGTTGACTGTGGTAAGTTTGGGATTGATCTATCTGCCGCTGATACCGCGATTTACTTCTCGAGCCCTTGGTCATATCTAAAACGAATACAATCAGAGGACCGTATCTTTGCTGTAGGAAAGACTTCTAGTCTATTAGTAATTGATTTAGTCACAAAGAATACCATTGATGAAGTGGTAATGGAGTCAATAAAGTGCAAAAACTCGTCCGCAAGATTTCTGATGGAAAGACTAAATATCACATCACCACCAATAGGAAAAGAAAGATGACCAAAGATATTCCCAATGGCCTGTGGATCAGCATTGATCCTGGGATGAACACGGGCCTTGCCGTATGGCAGAACGCAAATCTTGTCGATATCATGACCTTCAGGAGTGCTGACTCTGACTGGCTTACACGACTTCTCCAAGTATCGAAACAGTTGACGTCGTATGTTGCCAAAAGATCGCATCCAAAGAAGATCATCGAAGTATGCGCCGAATTACCAGAGTTCCGCCCAGGAAGATACGAGGTCAATGCAAGCGGTGACTTTGTCAAACTCTCAATGAGCCTTGGCATTGTGTTGGCCAATATCGAGAACGCTTGCGGAACGACGCCAAAGTATCGCCTCTATACACCTTCGAAGTGGAAGGGACAGATGGATGGCGATATTACCAGATCAAGAGTATGTGAAATTATGAGCGACTTTGATCTTGAAAAGATTCCTCAGCATGAAATTGATGCGATCGGTATCGGCCTACATAGATTGGAGTTAATATGAAGATATCAAGAAATACATTCAATACGATGTACGACCCCCGTATCCATGGGGTACGCCAATCGACACTGAACCGATGGTTAATCTGTCGTGAATCAGCAAGGCTTTCAACCTGCCAATGCTGGCGCAGGATCGGCCTCAAGGAACCGACCACCTACGGGTCTATCATGCACGAATGTATTTCTATATCTAACAAGAAGTACCACGATTATTCACTGGAAGGTGTCCTGAAAGAAGTTCCGGCGATAGTGGACGACGCGGTCAAATCGTACAAAGAGGTTATCAAGTTAGAAGGCGCGTTCCTAACTACCGAAGACCAAGACATGATTGAACGTAGTTCGCGCCTCATAGAATATTTCTTCCAGGAATATCTGATACGATGGTGGCATGATGATCATCAAAGAACCTGGATCAAGATAGAAGATAAGTTCCAGGTTCCATTTAAGATGAGTGATGGTGCTACTGTCTTTCTAGCTGGGACGTATGATGGAGCGTTCAAACCACCCACGTCCGACGCGATATGGCTGTTCGAAACAAAGAACAAGAGAACATGGGATGGAGAGAAGCTATCATGCACCTTACCATACGATCTCCAGGTTGCTTGCTATTTGACCGCGCTCAAACGAACAGAAAATAAAGTTCCGGTCGGATGTTTATACAATATCCTCCGTCGTCCTGGAGAGAAGATTGGCAAGAAAGAAACTCTGGATGACTTCGCGAAGAGAGTAACAGAGAACATTCGAAGCGATCAACACAAGTATTTTGAGCGGATAAGTCTCAGGTTCACCAGATCAGAAGTATTGTTGATGGAGAAACGCGTCGAGGCTATTGTCCAGGAGTATTGGGATTGGTGGAAGAAATACGGGAAAGGAATGGAACACGATCCACTCATGAACACTGGCGCTTGTGATCTGCCTCAACGAACCTGCGATATGCTCCCTCTATGTATGAACAATGAAAATCGTCTATTCACAAGAACGACCCACAAGTCAGTCAACGCATAGAGGGGCTTGCGTTGCATTGCCGGGCCAATATACTAGCCAACCCGCCCACCAAGGAGCCAATCATGGTTTTAATAAAGAGATCAACGTCTAGTTCGGATACTGCGCCTCCGGAAGCGCCGTCGCAGTACGCCCTACCGGAAGACTTGAATCAACCTTCCGGTAAGTTAGGAGACTATAGCATTCTCCTGTACGGAGCAAAGAAGATTGGAAAGACTTCTTTTGCTGCACGATTCCCCGATGCAATCTTTCTGTCGACAGAACCTGGGACTAAGGCCCTAAACGTTTATACGGTGCCCGTTAAGTCGTATAAAGATCTCAATGGATATATTGATCTCCTGGAGAAAGACAAGTCCGACAAGTTCAAGACGATTATCCTTGATACCGTTGATATCGCATACGAACATTGTTACAATGAGATCTGCCGGATTAAGAAGATCAATAGCCCACGAGACATCGATGACTTCGGTGCTACCTGGGGCGAAATCAAAGGCTTGTTCCAAAAGGTTGTGATCAGACTTTTGAACACAGGACGAGGCGTTATCTTCATCTCTCACGACACAGAGCGAGAAATCGAACTAAGAGGAGGAAATAAGGTTGATCGGGTTCAACCGACTATGTCAAACCAAGCTATGTCTGTGATTGAGGCCATCGTTGATATCATCTGCAATTATCGGTACGAAGGTACTCGCAGGTTCATTCAACTCGATGGATCTCAAACCGTGGTGGCCGGATGCCGTCTGGAAGAACATTTCGTTCGGAAAGGCGGACAACCAAGAACCACAGGTGATAGAATTATCACAATTCCAATGGGTAACACTTCCCAGGAAGCGTATGATAATTTCATCAAAGCATTCGACAACGACCAGGAATTGGTAGATGTTCTGCCAACTCCATCCGTGAAACACTCAGCCACTTTGGCTAAGAAAGGATAAGCTATGGGTCTCGGAATCAAGATCAACCCCAACGCATTCAAGCAGGGGATCAAGCAAGCTCGTGAAAATACCTCCGTCGAACTGGAACCAGGCACCTATATCGCCTCCATCCAGAAACTCCGTGGTTCGAGTACCGATTCATCCAAGCTCATGCTTGACATGAAAGTTCTGGATGACAACGAAGAAGGCAAGTTCCTCGGAACGATCACCTTGTTCTACAATATGGCTGACGACAAGATTGGTTTTTTCATTCGTGATATGGAGAAACTCGGATTCCAATTCTCGGAAGACGACGCCGAAAATCCTGCTCGTGCCATTGAGCAGATCGCCACCTCCCTGGAAGAAGCGCGACCAGTGGTCCGAATCAAGGCCCGTAGGAATGGTGACTTTGTCAATTACCGTATCGAACGCGCCATCGAAGACTTGGTGGTGGCCGAAGCACCAAAGGCCCCCGAAAGCCTTCCAGTCAAAACCAATTCTGAGCCAGTCAGAACGCAAGCGGCACCCGCACCCGTTGCCAAGCCTGCCCCTGCCGCCAAACCAGCACCAGCGCCAGCCAAACCAGCCGCGCCAGCACCCGCCAAACCAGCACCAGCGCCAGCGTCACCAAAGCCCGATGTCGCCAAGTATGGCGAACTCGCTGCCTTGGATCGCACCGCTCTGAAAGGTCTGTTGGCGATTGAGAATATCGTCTTCACAGTTACCAAAGCAGTAACCGACGATCAGATCCGTGACGCTATCCTGGCCCACCGCGCCAGCATTGCCGAAGAACCTGCTGCTGAAGAGATCCAGTCGCTTGATGAAGTCGGCAATGTCCAAGAAGAAGATCCCCCGGCAGAAGCCGAACCTGAAGCCGTGGAAGAAGTTGTCGAAGATGTCGTTCAAGAAGAAGAGGTTGAGATCAAGGTTGGCATGAATCTCAAAGCCAATATCCGTGGAAATGTTGTTGATGCCCGTGTCGAATCAATCGACGAGCAAAACAATAGTGCCATCGTTCGCAACCTTGTTGATCAGAAGAAGTACAATGTGACTATGGATAAGCTGTCCCTGTGATAACAAATCCCCTGGGAGACCAGGGGATAATCTGGGTTAGTAGCTCAGCCGGATAGAGCAACGGTTTTCTAAACCGTAGGCCACAGGTTCGAATCCTGTCTAACCCGATAGAGGTACGCATGAAACTATCCAAAAAGTTCTATATGGTTGGAACACCATACTTCACTCCGATTAAAATCACAAAAAGGATGGCGATTGACACAGAAACAACCGGACTAGATCCCTGGGGAAAAATGGGCGTGGATCGGGGAGTATGGCCAGCACGTCCATTTATGGTTCAATACTGCAACGAAGACGGAGAGACAGGTTCTATTAGATGGCAGGTCGATGCTTGGACCCGCCGAGTTTTTCCCTCCCAGGAATCATTCGATTGGTTGGCCAGTTGGTTATCAGACGATAACATTGGAAAAGTCTGGTTTAATGGACAGTTCGATAGACGCATGCTTGAACTGTCTGGGTTAAAGGTTAGAGGGAGAATGGATGACGCATTGATTGCAGTTCATACAGTTACGCCGATGGAATTAACATATCAGTTAAAACCACTATGCAAGAAGTTCCTACAGATCTCTGATGATGACCAGAAAGCATTGGAAAGATCAACAGTAGAAGCACGGCGAAAAGTTCATCCGCATATCAATGCGAAAGCAAAAGGTAAGCCATACGATCCTGATATCGCAAAGTTTAAGCTCGCAGAAGAAACAAAAGCAGATTTCTGGCTCGCTGATGAAGACCTCTGTCGCATGTATGGTGAACTAGATGCTCTTAGGACAATGCAGTTATTTCTGACCTCCGAGCACGAACTCTCCTCTCCAGGAAATGAGAAGTTAAAAGATATCTACAATATGGAAATGGAGTTGATGGATGTTCTAGATGGAATGGAGAGACGAGGGGTCAGGATTGATATAGATAGAATGAAAGAGGTACAGTCCTATTATCAAGAGATCGTCGAGAAATATTCCTCTATCCTGGAAGAAGAAGCGCCGGGACTGAACCCCAATAGTCCAAAACAGTTACAGTTAGAATTCTTCCGGAAAAGACAGTATAAGCCGATCACATATTCGTTCGATAAAGCAAAGAACAAGCACCCAGCCTGCATCCACTGTAAAGGAATTGGATGCGATATATGCCAAAATACTGGAAAGAACCCGAAGTGTGATGCTGACTTCTTCGCTACAATCGCAACGAAAACAGTTATCGATGATGCTGGAAATGAAAGTTTAGTTGAGAATGATCGACTGGCGAACGCGATTCTATACCTAAGTGCCGCTGATACGATGCTTGGGTATATCAAACAATACGATCAGTTCAAATGTTATGAGAATGGGGTATGGGTTCTTCATCCGAATTACAAGCAGTCAGGAACAAAGACTGGACGATTATCTGCCGAACAACCAAATACTCAAAACGTAGCATCTGATGACTCTGGTAAGAAACGATGCAATATCCAGTATCGATGCCGAGAAATATTCATCCCTCGTCCAGGGTATAAGTTCTATATCCCAGACTATTCGCAGATTGAAGTCTGGCTGCTTTTCCTTAGGGCTGGCGCTGGTAAGGTTGTAGGTATGCTGGCAAAGGGCGGTGACGCCCATCAGATTGTTTCGAACTTTGTCTGGGGCCACCTATACGATGCTGCCAAGGCTAAGGCTTGCGAGGATAAAGATCCAAAGGCGCTCACACCAGATGAAAAGAAAAACCTGAAGACGTATAAACAGTCGAGAAAGAAAGCAAAGAATCTTCAGTTCTGTAAGATCTATGGTGGTGGTAAAGCAAAGATTGCTTCAATGATCGGATGCAAGGTTCAAGAAGCTGAAGCGTTTATCAATGACTACGATGAGCGTCTTCCAGAAGTTGCCGGGTTCATGTCTGATAAAGTAAAGCAAGCAAAGCGCGAAGGAACAACAGAAAACGCATACGGACGACGGTATATTATTGATCCGAACTTTGCTTATCGTGCAACGAATTATGATATCCAGGGTTCGGCAGCAGACTTAATCAAACGAGCGATGATATATGTCAACAGACTTTGCTTGGAAAAGTATCGTGGAAAAGTATCTATGCTGCTATCAATCCACGACGAATTGATGATAGAAGTCAAAGATGAAGTGGATAGCAATAAGACAAGAAAGGATATCGCAGAAGCCATGGGCAGAGATTATACGATATTTAATTGTCCGATATCTTTCCCTGTCGGTATGAAGATTGCGAAGGAACGCTGGTCAGAATCATTGGAGATTAAACTATGATCTATGAGTCATTAGGCTTGGATCTCAAGGATAATGGCTCTCAATGGTTGACCCGCTGCCCTTTCTGCTTCAAAGAGAAGTTTTATATTAACAAGGAAAGAATGGTTTATGACTGCAAGGTATGTGGCGCCAAGGGAAATGATATCACTATCCTGGGGGAGATGTTCAATAAAGTGTGGCGTCCCGCACTTACGAATCAAAAGATGCAGGATATAGCAGATTATCGCGGTCTTCCAATTGATGCAGTCAAGATCGAGACAAAGTTAGGTTACGATATTATCAATGGAAAGTTTGTTTGGGTGACAGAGAAACCGAACGGAACACCAATCGGGCTTAGAACATTAAAGTTAGCGAGTGGGAAAAAGAATCCAATCCATAATTTATCAGGGTGTACCCTGGGGCCAATAGGACTTCATGAAACCGAATATAAGAAAGAAGACCCGATTTATCTTTGTGAGGGTGAATGGGATAGAATGGCATTATCATATTTATTATGGTCGCTTGATCTTCCGGGATTTGCGATTTCTATCCCAGGAGCCGGGACTTTCAAGGCAGAATGGGGCGCATGGTTCCAACACCGAGACGTCGTCTGTATGTACGACAACGACGATCCTGGAAAGAAAGGAACCGTTGGAGTTTATTCTAAACTGAAAGATCATGCCAAGAAACTTCGCTTTATCAATTGGGATGAATCAAAGAAGGAAGGGTATGACGTACACGATCTCGTCAAGGAAAATATCAGTAACCTCAAGGCGGCATACGACTACATTCGGAATAGGATATCACCTAAATGTCCGGGACGAGATGATTACGGAGGAACATTACTCAAGGGCGGTGATCGTCAAGTCGAGCAGGATGATATCAAACCGATCACTGTACCAGAACTCCACTCAGTATTCCACAAATGGTTGAAGCTCGAAACTTGTGATTTACTTGATATTACGATGGGAGTACTTTGGTCACTCTACCTACCTGGAAATCCACTATGGCTTTTTATTATCGCCCCGCCGTCTGGTTCAAAATCCGAAACGCTGATGCCCGTTTCGGCATGGCATCGCTGCCATGCAATCAGCAATATGACGCCACAAAGTCTTTGCTCGGGCTTCCAAATGTCTGGAGGGGCCGATCCGTCATTGTTATCGGCTCTGAATGGAAAACGATCGGTTGTCGTCGTGAAGGATCTGACTCCATTACTTCAAGGAGGCCAAGAAACCCGCGACGAAGTATTCGGTATCTTACGCGATGCTTACGACGGATCTCTCGTGAAAGTATTTGGAAATGGTCTAAAAAGAGAGTACAACGATTTACATTTCATAGTCCTAGCAGGTGTGACTCCTGCGGTCGATTCGTTAAACAATACCTCTATGGGCGAAAGGTTCTTGAAGTTTCGTGCCGACAAAGACGTAAATAGATC
>Ga0315906_10005771_pt1 | contig 15475 bp, 10 predicted proteins | sample LakEriMetagenome_4_FD_203526 | JGI IMG/M metagenome (GOLD analysis project Ga0315906, IMG submission 203526) | Freshwater fungal communities from buoy surface, Lake Erie, Ohio, United States - Buoy 2 MA122 | ecosystem: Environmental > Aquatic > Freshwater > Lake > Lake biofilm | place: USA...
GACCTCGCTGCGCTCGGTCATCGGGGGGGCTTACAAATGCCTTTTCTGCCTGCGGCAGAAACCATTTTAATTTGTACGCTCACGCAAGCAAGCTTGCATCGCTTCCGGAGATTGACCTCGCTGCGCTCGGTCATCGGGGGGCTTACAAATGCCTTTTCTGCCTGCGGCAGAAACCATTTTAATTTGTACGCTCACGCAAGCAAGCTTGCATCGCTTCCAAATTAAAATGCCTTTTCAACTTTGTTGAAAAGGCATTTGTGCGGCAAAGGAGATTCGAACTCCCACACCCTTTCGGGCGCTACCACCTCAAAGTAGTGCGTCTACCAATTTCGCCATCGCCGCAACTAGACGGCAAAATTAATCAATATTGACCGAATGGAAAAAACCTGTTTGTTCAGCCTTTCAAAATGAGTCTGAAAGTAGTACCCTTACCTGGTTCGCTGCTCTTAACGTAGAGTTCTCCCCGATGATATTTTTCGACAATTCGCCGGGCCAGGGATAACCCTAATCCCCACCCTCTTTTTTTAGTGGTGAACCCGGGCTTGAACACCAAAGGCATATTTCTTTTGGGAATACCCTTACCATTGTCAGTTACATCAATTATGCGAAACTTATCCTGCTCGCGAAGCGTGACACGAATCTCGCCCTGACCCTCCACCGCATCCAGCGCGTTTTTCAAAAGATTTTCAATGACCCAGTCGAAAAGCGGCGGACTAATCATGGCACTGATTTCTCTCTTGCCATCCGTATCAATCAGAAAGGAAACTTTCTGAGGAGAACGCTTCCTGAAATAATTCACCATTTCTTCAACCTGCCTGACCAGATTAGCATTTTCCAGGCGTGGCGGACTACCAATCTTACCAAACCGCTCACTCACGAGCTTCAACCTTTGCACATCCTTCTCCATTTCCAACACCGCTTTATCCGGAGATCCCGAACTTTTGAGCATTTCTATCCAGCCTTGAAGCGAAGTGATCGGCGTGCCCAGCTGATGAGCCGTTTCCTTGGCCATTCCCACCCATACCTGATTCTGGGCAGAGCGATTCCTGAGTGATAAAGTAGTGATGACAATCACAATAAAAAAACCTACAATGAACAATTGAATAATCGGATAATAACGCACCTCTTTCAACAGATCAGAATCCCCATAAAAATACTTATTGATGATCAGAGGATTTTTGCTGACAACAATTTCAAAAGGGTCATTCTGCTGGCTGAATTCCCTGACTTTTTCCCTGAGAAAGTTGGTATCCTTTTTAATTTGCTCCAAATCAAGATTCAGTACGTTACCGGAGGGAATGTTGCTTTCGTTAGTCTCGATAATGGGGATATCGGTATTCTCGTTCGTAATGACATTGGTGAGATCAAGAGCCGACTGCTCTGTGACCACTGCTCTGGTTTTCAGTGACTGAACCCATACGTTGACCTTTTTTCTTTCATCTGCAGCGAGTTTCCGGGCCAGATAATTGGAGTAAAAAATAGTACCCGAGGCGATTGCGATCGCTATAAGCGAGAGTGCCGTACGCCAATTGAAGACCTGGGTGATCATATGTAAAAATAACGATGAATCGGCTAAAGAGTCCTCTTTAACCTGTAAGTTTGTGAAGGTTGAACATTAAAAAAAGGCAGACAGATGGCTTCTTTTCCCCGAGTGTCGGTGGTCATACTAAACTATAACGGCAAGGCATATCTGGAAAAGTTCCTGCCATCCGTCATTGGCAGCAGCTACCCCAATCTGGAAATCATTGTAGCGGATAATGCCTCCACCGATAATTCGATTGACTTTCTGAAAGCCCGCTACCCGGCAATCCGGCTGATCCATAATAGCAGAAATGAAGGATTCGCCGAAGGCTATAATACTGCATTGAAACAGGTGGAATCGGATTTTTATGTACTACTCAACAGCGATGTCGAGGTTTGCAGCAACTGGATTGAGCCAATGGTGGAGTTGATGGAAAATGACCCGGCTATTGCCGCCTGCCAACCCAAAATATTAGCTGAAGGCGACAAATCTCTTTTTGAATATGCAGGCGCATCCGGGGGCTGGTTAGACAGCCTGGGTTACCCGTTCATGAGGGGCAGGGTTTTCGACTATTGCGAGCAGGACCATGGACAGTATGATAACCCTGCTCCCTGCTTTTGGGCTTCAGGCGCAGCCCTATTCATTCGTAGTGATGCATTCCACCAAGTAGGTGGGCTGGACTCCTATTTTTTCGCACATCAGGAAGAAATTGACCTATGCTGGAGGCTGCAGCTGGCAGGATATAAGATATTTGTTCAACCCAAATCCGTGGTTTACCATGTGGGGGGAGGCACCCTTCCGCCCAGTCGAAAGAAAATGGAACTCAATTTCAGGAACAACCTTATCCTGATCAGCAAGAATATGCCTTTCAGCGCCCTCGTCTGGAAATTACCATTGCGTTTTGCCCTGGATGCCGTGGCTGCCTGGAGGGAATTGCTGGCCGGCAGAGGCAGTTATTTTATGGCCATTGCTGCCGCTCATTTCCAGTACTTTCAATGGCTACTCTGCAATAGAGGTAAATCAGTCTTTCCTCCAAGCCGGAAAACCGGCAAATTATCCGGCACTTTCAAGGGCTCTTTGGTTTGGAATTATTTCATTCTGGGAAGAAAGACTTTTTCGGAAATTGTTAGAAATCAATAGCATTTTTAATTCTAATCGCTTATTTTTGCCCCGTAAAATTTTTCTATGGAAAAGGAAATCATTGACAACACACACAAGGATTTCGCTCATAATTGGGTGTCCTCTTCCCGGTTTCTGTTTTATTGCCAGGTATTACTGGTGATTACCTTTGTGTTGGGTGGCTGCTACGCGTTGTACACTCATCGTTATCAGGGAAAACCAAAGGTTAATGTGCCGGAAAACACCCAATACAATCCTAAGTATAAGTGATTTTTCATAAGGAATTATTCCTTATTTTTGCCTCCCGGTTTTTGAAATCGGATCAGTTCTTTACCTGCGGAAGTAGCTCATTTGGTAGAGCACGACCTTGCCAAGGTCGGGGTGGCCGGTTCGAGCCCGGTCTTCCGCTCCACGATCCTCTCGATAGCTCGGGGGGATTTTTTTTAGCCTTACTTTTAAAAGTAGGCGAAATAAAATGTTTTGCACAGATCAAGGAATCCAGACGAACTTCGTTGTCTGGATTTTAATTCTTGGGGGACTTGATTTGAAAATATGTTTAGTCTACTCGGGTGGTGGAATCCAGACGAACTTCGTTGTCTGGATTTTAATTCTTGGGGGACCTGATTTGAAAATATGTTTAGTCTACTCGGGTGGTGGAATTGGTAGACACGCAGGACTTAAAATCCTGTTGCCCGAAACGGCAGTGACGGTTCGACCCCGTTCCCGAGTACAAAAAGTCAGAGTGAGAATGAAAGCGAGAGCGATCATGAAACTCTGACTTTTTTATTCGCTTTCATTCTGTTCCTCACTCTGATTAATATTTCTTCACTCTCATTCTGTTTCTCACTCTGATTATCATTTCTTCACTCTCATCCTGTTTCTTACTCTGATTAATATTTCTTCACTCTCATTCTGTTTCTCACTCCGATTATCATTTCTTCACTCTCATTCTGTTTCTCACTCTGATTATCATTTCTTCACTCTCATTCTGTTTCTCACTCTGATTATCATTTCTTCACTCTCATTCTGTTTCTCACTCTGATTATCATTTCTTCACTCTCATCCTGTTTCTCACTCTGATTATCATTTCTTCACTCTCATCCTGTTTCTCACTCTGATTATCATTTCTTCACTCTCATTCTGTTTCTCACTCTGATTATCATTTCTTCACTCTCATTCTGTTTCTCACTCTGATTATCATTTCTTCACTCTCATCCTGTTTCTCACTCTGATTATCATTTCTTCACTCTCATTCTGTTTCTCACTCTGATTTACATTCCTTCGCTTTCATTCTGTTTCTCGCCCTCATCTCCCTTCTTTCGTTTTTTCATCAGTTCCTTTAGATGTTTTTCCGCTATTGAATAAAATACTGTCATTTAATTTAGCATCAAACCGTAAATGATTTAAATATTATGTTTGATTTTCAAAAACTCAATATTTATAAAAAGGCCAAGGAATTTCATTTGGAATGCAAGAATATTATTCGGAATAAAAATCTGGATCGCTATGTAAAAGATCAATTTGGGCGAGCTTCCTTCAGCATAATACTTAATGTTGCAGAAGGTTCAGGCAAATTCTCAAAAGCGGATAGAAGGAACTTTTTTGTTATTTCCAGGGGCTCCGTTTTTGAATGTGTAGCTATTCTTGATATTTTAACGGATCAAGAGATAATTGATGAGGGAGAGTCGAAGAAGCTGATGTTACAAGCTGATGAATTGTCCAGAATATTATTTGCGATGATTAAGAATCTCTCAAGTTGATCTTATTTTAGGCAGGAAGATTTCGAAAATAAATAAGCACAGTGAGGGTTCATTGGTGAAACTATTACAATTTAACAAGCAGCAAATGGAAAAAACTTACCTTTAAGTGGTGTTCAGGTATTGTGAATTTCCATCTTTAATCTAACAATAGAGAAATTATTATTTGCATGAAAAAAAAATTACTTTTTTTGGTCACAGCGGTGCTGTCATTTTCAAGTCAAGCCCAAAAGACCCCTATTAAAAAAGAAGATAACAAGGACCCCCTTGCCAATGCCTCCACTTTCAATGCACTTAAATTCAGGAGCATCGGACCTGCTGTGGTTTCGGGTAGAATCATTGATATCGCTGTGAATCCAAAGAAAAAAACGCAATGGGTCATCGCAGCCGCTTCCGGAGGGGTTTGGAAAACCGATAATGCCGGAGTCACCTTTAATCCCTTATTTGATTCACAGGCATCCTTCTCGATAGGATGCGTGACCATTGATCCTAATAATACCAATGTGATTTGGGTAGGAACCGGCGAAAATAATAACCAGCGGAGCGTCGCCTATGGTGATGGAATTTACAAATCGGAAGACGGAGGAAAATCCTGGAACAACATGGGATTGAAAAACTCGGAGCATATCGGAAAAATATCTATAGACCCCACCAACAGCGATATTGTTTACGTGGCGGCCTACGGCCCTCTTTGGGCTGCGGGCGGTGACAGGGGCATTTATAAAAGTACCGATGGCGGCAAAACGTGGAAGCAGATATTGACTGTCAGCGAAAATACCGGGTTCAATGAGGTACATATTGACCCAAACCACCCGAATATCATTTATGCCACCGCTCACCAACGTCGCAGACATGAATGGACCTATGTAAGTGGCGGCCCCGAATCGGCGATATATAAAAGTAACGATGGCGGCGCCACTTGGAATAAACTGACCAATGGTTTGCCAAAGGAAGACATGGGAAGAATCGGACTGGCTATTTCTCCCGCGAACACGGATCTGATTTATGCCATCATCGAAGGCAGCGAAGAGGAAAAAGGAGTATATCGCTCGCAGGACCGAGGCGCGAGCTGGGAGAAACAATCCAATTGGGCTACAGCCGGAAATTATTATCAGGAAATCTTTGCCGATCCTAAAAATGCCGATAAACTATTTTCGATGGATACCTGGGCTCAGGTTAGTCTTGACGGCGGTAAAACATTCAAGGGATTAGGCGAGAAGAACAAGCACGTCGACAATCATGCCCTATACATTGACTCGGACAATACCGAACATATGATCATGGGCTGCGATGGCGGCATTTATGAAACCTGGGACGGAGCGAAAAACTGGGATTTTAAAGCGAATCTGCCTATAACCCAATTTTACAGGGTATCAGTAGACAATAGCAAACCCTTCTATTATGTGTATGCCGGAACACAGGATAATGCCACACTGGGAGGCCCTTCGAGAACAACCAGCGCATCGGGCATCCTAAATTCGGATTGGTTTGTGACGGTCGGCGGTGACGGGTTCGAATCCGCCATTGATCCCCAAAACCCCGATATTGTCTACTCGCAATGGCAATACGGAGGTTTGGTGCGCTACGACAGAAAATCAGGAGAGGCGCTCGATATCAAGCCGCAGGAAAAAGAGGGCGAAGCCGCTTACCGCTGGAATTGGGATGCTCCGCTGCTCATCAGTCAATTCAATAATAGCCGAATTTATTTCGCTGCCAACAAGGTATTCAGAAGTGATGACCGAGGAAATTCCTGGAAAGTGATCAGTGGCGATCTCAGCCGGGGCATAGACAGAAACAAGCTCCCGTTGATGGGAAAAGTATGGGGCATGGATGCAATAGCAAAGAATTCATCCACTTCGATTTATGGCAATATCACTGCGCTTACAGAGAGTCCTAAAAAAGAAAATCTGCTTATTGCCGGCACCGATGACGGCTTGATTCATATCACAGAGAATAATGGGAATAACTGGAAAAAAATAGAAACATTTCCGGGAATACCTGAAAGATCGCTTGTACAAAACATCACATGCTCACAACATGACGAAAACCTGATTTATGCGGCATTTAACAACCAACGCAATGGCGATTTCAAACCTTATATTCTAAAAAGCACTGATAAGGGAAAATCATGGGTGAATATCGCTTCCAATCTGCCTAACAGAGGTACGGTGTATAGTATAGCTGAAGATCATGTCATTAGCAATCTGCTTTTTGCGGGCACGGAATTCGGCATGTTCTTCACCATAAACGGTGGCACCAGCTGGACTCAGCTGAACAGCGGTTTACCCACGATATGCATCAAGGATATCGCCATACAAAAAAGAGAGAACGACCTGGTGTTAGCTACTTTCGGAAGGGGAATCTATATCCTGGATGATTATTCCGTTCTCCAAAATCTAAAAAAGGAAGACATGGAAAAGGGTGCCCGGATTTTTCCAATAAAAGACGCTCTCCTATTCATAGAATCAACTCCGCTGGGCGATAAGGGAAAATCAAGCCAGGGAGCCTCTTTTTATACAGCAGACAATCCGCCTTTAGGAGCCAATATCACCTATTGGATCAAGGATGATTGCAAAACCATTAAGGAATCGAGGAAGGAAAGAGAAAAGGAAAAAGTAAAAAACAATCTTCCCCTTTATTACCCCTCAGCAGATTCCATTAGAATAGAAGATCTGGAGGAAGCGGCATATCTGATACTGTTAATCATTGATGAAAACGGAAACGTGGTAAGAAAAATGAAGCAACCGGCAAAAAAAGGGTTGCATCGCGTTAACTGGAATGGTAGACATGATGTGACAAGTCCTGTCAGTTTCCGCATTCCTAACCCTGACAATCCCTACGATGAAGCAGACAAGGGTCCGCTGGCATTACCCGGGAAATATTGGGCTCAGCTTGTAAAGGTTGCCGATGGAAAAGTGGATACATTGACAGAAAGAACTTCACTTGAATTAATAACGCTCAATAACAGCACGCTACCCGTCAACAAAAAAGAACTGGATACTTTCAATAAGGATCTTGCGGAATTTAGAAGAGTCGTTCTAGCCACCAACCAGTATTGCAGAGAAGCTCAAGAAAGAATCAAGTACATCAAGGCGGCCGTTCTTCAGATGAATACTGTGTCAGCGGACATTATCTCAGAGACAAAGGAGTCGGAATCATTATTACAAGGAATTGAGCTGGCGCTGAACGGGGATCGAAGCCTCGCTAAAAGAGAGTTTGAAACTTTGCCGGGTCTGATTGGAAAAATAGAAGGTATAGTCGGCAATTTATGGTCTACTTCCGCTCAACAGACCACCACCTATGTTGAAAGATTAAACCAAAGTAAGATATCCTTCCGAAAAATTCATAATGACGCGAAGCAATTGAAATCAAAGATTGAATCGCTGGAAAACAAGCTGGAAAGCAGGAAGGCTCCTTATACACCCGGACGTTTTCCGGAATTTTAATGACAATGAATAACGGTTTTATTATGATTACGACAGCGGATATCGGATAAATGGAAATTTTAGTCAACAAAAAAGCCTCAAGTTATTTTGAGGCTTTTTTATCAGTTAAATTTACAAAGATTGAAATATCCTTTTCATGACCTCCCCTCAATTTTATTCCTCGTAAGTCAGTATCACACGCACGGGCTTACTTAAAATATTCGCAGAATTGGCGGCGGTATTCCAAATGTATACCCTATCCCCCATCAGGGAAACTTGTATTCATAGCCGGGACTGTCATTGAATCTGGGAGGCACCTCGCCGTTTGCGTCATAGCTCAGCAAAGCCTGCACTCCCAGAATTTTGGAACGATTCAGTCCATGAACCACAAATACATCTCCACCCTGGGTGGATGCACTGGAAAGTGTGAACTTTTTCATTTTGATAGCGGGAGCATCAGAACCAAGTTTTGTATAGCCATTCAAGTCTGCATCTCCGTTCTTATAAATAGTCATGGCATTGCTGGGAGCTAAACTGCTACTGCCATTTCCCACTATTAGCAAAGGATCAGTCGCTACCCAAGAGTTGCGACTGGAACCCGCAATGGTATCATTATAACTTCCGATTGCCATACTTGCATATGAACTGGCTGTTGTTTCAAAACCCATACTGGTAGAAAAGTTACCATTTGCATTGGTACCAATGCCCACACCTATTGAACCATATCCTGAAGTATGATTGCTAAATCCCAATGCTGTAGAAAGTTCTCCTTCTGCATAATTTTCCGACCCAAAGCTGGATGATTTAATACCACTGGAATTATTCGCATAGCCGACACTTACTGAACGTATACCCTTTGCAAAATTCTCAAACCAAAACTGGCAGCATTTTCTCCGGAAGCACTATTCAAATTACCCATACAATAAGAAAAATTTCCGGAAGCAGTATTGTAATATCCTACTGCGGCTGCCACTACTCCATTGGCAATATTAAGAGAACCTAAACAAACAGCCTCCTGTCCGCCAGCTTCGGACTCTCTGCCTAAACTAATACTATGTTTACCTTTTGCCATAGGACTTGCGCCATTCCAATTGAGTGAATACCTATATTCGGCTCATCACAAGCATTGTTTCCAACCGGACCCACAAGCAACGCAGCCTTTTGTGAATACCATTGAACCCTGGTTCCAGGTCCGCTTACAGATGGCCCGTAAAGTGTTGCGCCCGGCACTAGATACTGACCTGTATACAAGATATTGTTATTTGTCACGTCATATCTCAAAATGAACAAGGCTGCCTTTACAGACAGCCTTGTTCAAATAGTTAGCATCATATCAACGCGCAATCAGCACCTTCACGGTTCCCGCTTTACGGCCCACCAGATATCTGGCATTATAAATGCCGGGGGCGATGCCCTTCAGTGACATTCTTGCCATTACGGAACCATCCGGATTGACAGGAACACGTAATTGATCGATGGCTCTGCCGGTAGCATCCAGCAGCATGATTGTCGCCATATCCGCTTTGATGTTGGTCTTAAGCATTATGGTGAATTCACCCTGACTTGGATTAGGGAAAACTCCCGCTTCGATTGATTCAGTTTCAGTAGACTCTACCGGCGTTTGATTTACATAAGCCCCCTTTGCGAAAGTGGAACAAGTCAAAATCAGATTCCTGTATAGGCTATAGGCACAGCCGTTGGAAGCTCTAACCCTGATTGTATCCGGCGATGACATTGTTGCGAAATTGACCACAATCGTCCTTGTTCCCTGGCCAGATATCAAGCTGGCACCCGAGGGAACTTCCCATTGATAAGAAGTGGCTCCTGTGACCGCTGAACAGGTGTAAGTGAGATTGGATACACCCACGCCAACGAAGGAGCAAATCGAGGTAGTTCCGGATATTGTAAAGGGAGCTGCCGGCCTGGTGACTGAAAGCGTAGCCGACCTTGCCGTGGAGGTCTTGCCGCATTTTCCAACTGATCTTGCCGTAAGCGTACCGCCGGTGAAACCAAAGGCATACTGAACAACGATGGTATCCCCGTCAGCGGTAGAATCGATAATACTGGCTCCACCGGATAGGGTTGTCAGCAACCAGGTATACCTGTCGGCACCTGATACACCTGCGCCCACGTCATACCAAGCGGTATCATTACCTGACACACCGTTTATCTTGGTACAAACATTCTTCAAACCATTGATAACAGAAGGAGCAGCAGGCGCCGCTGTTGTAATGGAAAGCGTCTTGGCAGCAACACTCTGCTTGCCGCATCTGCCTTGGGACTTCACCGAAAGCGTTCCTGAGTTGAAGCCTGGCAAGAATCTGAGTCGTATCCAGGAACTATCGGCCGCTGCGCTGTAAATACTGGTGTTGGCAGGAATGGTCCAACGATAAACAAAAACATTCGTACCGGTAGCCGTATACTGGACGGTGTCTGCCACATTGGAGCTGACATAGGCACAGACGCTACTGATACCCGTAAGCGTTGCCGGAGCAACTGGAGCAGCCGTAGAAATAACCAGGGACAACCCTGTGCCACTGACCTTTCCGCAAATACCCTGCGATTTAACGGACAAGGTGCCAGAAACAAAGCCCGGTAAAAATTTCAGATATATTATAGAACTATCGGCATTAGCACTGGCTATTTGAGTCAATGAAGGTCTTGTCCAGCGGAATACATCAACACCTGCTCCTGTAGCTTCAAACCTCACCGTATCATTAGTGCCCACCAGATGGCATACACTGGTGGTATCCCCCGTCAAGGTTGATGGTGCAGACGGAGCTGCAGTCGAAATAGACAAGGTCTTTCCTAAGGAACTTATCTTGCCACAAGCGCCCTGTGATTTCACAGACAAAGTTCCTGTCGAGAATCCCGGCTTGAACCAAAGTTGAATGTAAGAACTGTCAGCATTGGCACTCATGATTTTTGTATTGGCAGGAACCGTCCATCTGAAAACGCTTGTACCAATTCCGGCAGCATCATATTGAATGGTATTGGTGCTATCAGAACTAACATAATTACATACACTTGATAGACCGGTGAGCGAAGAAGGAGTAGCCGGAGCCGTGGTTGTGACAGCAAGCGACTTAGTGGCTGTACTTACAACACCTGATAAGGAAATAGTCCTGATTGTGATCGTTCCTGAACTGAATGGGCTGATGAATTTGATTCCCACCACGGAACTATCCCCATTGGTAGTGGTTATTTTCATCTTTGCCGTATCGGATAAAATCCATCTGAATTTGGATGCTCCGCTTCCTGTTGCGGTATAAGTCACGGTATCTGCCGAGGCCACATTCAAAGCCACATCGGAGCATACATTTGTAGAACCCGTTACCGCTGTTGGAGACGAGAATGAAGAATCATACACATAAAGCGACCTTACCGTACCACTGAAACCGCAATTTGCGTAAGATCTGACGGTAATGGTACCATTTGTGAACGATCCTTTGACAAATCTGATACCGATGGAAATGCTGTCAACAGATGCAGTACCGCTATCTGCAAGTATCTGCATTTTGGATGGATCAGAAACGGTCCATCCGAAATATTTGGCACCGGGCACTGTATCTGTCACGGTATACCAAACCGTCTGCACGGCTGCCACCTGACTGGCCACGTTTTGAGGACCGTTTATTCCTGCCGGAGACGAAGGAATGGTTGTATTTAGACCATATGTCCTCAAAGCAGAGGTATTACAAGAACTATAAGCATTTACGGAAAGGACTGAGCCCGTACTGAGTGTACCTATGAATTTCACACCGATTAGCGTATCAGTAGTATTAAGCGAATCGCAGGCTGCAATAGAAGTGTTGCCACGCCTTACTATCTTGGCATTTGAAGGCATTTTCCATTTATAACCTGAGGCGGCTGCTATCGCAGAGATTCTGAACAACATGGTATCATTGGCGCCTACCAAAGAGCATACATTGGCAATGGCAGGAGTAGCAGTAACTACCGATGGTGTAGCCAGTGTCGCAATACTCAAGCTTAACAGCCTATATGCAGACACGCCACAACTATTGACAGAGCGCACTGATAATGTGCCTGTGGTGAAGGCAGAATCAAATCTGACGTGAACTACAGTGTCATATCCATTATTCGTTCCATTCGGATGCGATATAATCTGAGCGCCGGCCGGTGCTACCCATTGGTAATAAGTAGCCGTTGAAACGCGCCTGATCTTGTAGACTGCGAAAGTGTCGGGATCACTGGTCACCTTGAAGGCACACACCTCGGCAGGACCGGTAATGGAACCTGGTTGAGCGGGATTAGATTTTGTTATCAGTAAAGATCTTATTCCACTTGTATCACAATCGGAATAGGCACTTACCCGAATATAGGAATTGGTGAAGTTCTTTCTGAACCTTACCTGAACCAGAGTATCATTCTCCCCGACCCCGGGCCTGATAGGAGTAATGGAGTCCATACCTGCAGGAATTTCCCAGATATAACCTACCGCCCCGGAAACCTTCCTTGTATAATAGGTGACCAGACTATCGCCACCCATATACATACATGCATTCGTAGGTCCATAAATAATTGTTGGAGTGGCAGGCAATGTAGTAGTCAGTGTAAGAGATTTATCCAGGCTGGTATCGCAAGAAACGGCCTTAACCTTAATGGCTTTATTGGTATTATCAGTGAACCCATTGAGGAATCGCAGGTAAACCGAATCCTTATCGCCCGTTGAACTGTCCATTGTCACATTGGGGGGCAGCGTCCACAGGTAATAATGAACATTTATTGGTTTATTGACATAGAACAATCTTGTAACCGACTCTCCTATCATGCTACATACATTGGTACTGGTAGTATTAATAGCACCGGGCGTCGAGGTGGCCAAAATTCCAATTGCATAAGTTCTCGGAGCCGAGATATTACAATTGGAACCGAATCTGACCTCTATATTACCGCCTGTACAGGAGTCCTCAAACACAACCGAGATATTTTCTGTACTATCTCCTGAAACTATGCGAGCACCTGAAGGGAGCGTCCATTTTACATAGGTCACATTAGGTAATCTGTACACGGAATATTGAGCCGTATCCGGATAAGATTTCGCAACATCACCTGGATTGACATATGTCTTAATGAATCTGCAGATATTGGTAGGTCCAATAATAGAATTACGCAATGGAGTCTCGGCATAATTGATATTGATCATGAATGAACGGGATTCACTCATACAATTTTCAGCGTTCATTGCAACAACGGCAATCGTATCAGAATACCAGAATCCTTTGAATTTGACAGTGATGGAGTCCGTGCCCTGTCCATTCACAATTTCAATACTATCAGGAACCGTCCATTGATACCCGGTAGCACCCGGAACAGCACTCACCTTATAACCCGTAAGGATATTAGTTGAAGAGCCGGGGATATTGATGAAAGGACAAGCATCGGCAGTTCCATAAATGGTGTCAGGTCTTGCAGGGTATACAGCCATCACCACATTGAAACTATCAATGGAGTAACAATTGGTTGCCGGATCTGTTACCTTGACAAATAACTCTCCATTGGAATAAGCATGAGTACCCAAGGTATCAGAAAAGAGATCATTAGTAGAGAAGTGCGCATTCCATCCTGAAATATCACTCAATGCCAATCCTAACTCTACGCTATCCGCACCGCAATCCGACACCAGCGTTGAAGCAGTAAAGGAAGGATTATCATTTACAGTCACATCTTTTGTATCAGTGACATCAGCGCATCCTCCGGTTCCGTAAAGCGTGTAGGTCATGGTGGCAATGCCTGAAGCTACCGGAGTTATTAAGCCGGTAACGGAGTCAATAAGAGCTATTGTGATATCTCCGCTACTCCACTTACCTCCGGATGGCGTCCCTGTAAATGTGGTTAAACTACCGATACATACATTGTCAATTCCGGTCAGTGATGTAATTACGGGCGCAGCTGTAACCACAATCAACATGGAATCCTTAGCATCTCCACATCCGCCTGTACCGGAAACAGTATAAATGATATAAACTGACCCGGGAGCTACTCCCGTTACTTCTCCGGAAGTGCCATCAACCGTAGCAATTGATTCGTTGGCAGATGACCACTCGCCTCCCGGTACTGTCGAACTTAATGTAGTGGTTCCTGAATTTGAACAAATCGAATCATTACCGGAAAGGGTTCCAGCCACCGGAGGAGCCGTTACAATCAACTCAATGGAGTCCGTAACATTGGCGCAACCGCCGGTTCCGGTAACTGTATAACGCAAATAAACAGATCCTGCAGTCAAAGTCGAGGCAAAGCCTGTAGAGGATCCTATGGTAGCTATGGAAGTGTTCGATGAAGTCCAAGTGCCTCCCGTAACTGTTGACTCGAATGTAGCTGTATCTAAAGTACAAAGTGCTGTATTCCCGCTCAAGGTACCCGCTTCTGGTGGAGCCGTTATCGTCACTGTCAAAGTAGCCGTATCATCTCCGCAACCGCCCGTGCCGGTTACGATGTACCAGATATCAGCAGTACCGGCAGTCAACCCTGTAACCAGGCCGACTCCATCTACCGAAGCTACTGCAGCATCGCTGCTCTCCCATGTACCCGCTGTGCTGTTGCCGCTGATAGTATACGTATTGGTATCTGCTATACAAAGTGATTGATCACCACTGATCGTTCCTGCAACCGGAGGTGCTGTTACTGTCAGTAACTGCGAAGCCGTATCATTGGCGCAACCGCCGCTTCCGGTAACGATATATCTGATCGTAGTAGTTCCTGCAGCAACGGCAGTCACCATACCTGTAGTGGCATTAACTGTGGCAACGCCCGTATTGGAGGACGACCATGTTCCGCCTACATCTCCATCTGCGTCATAATCACTGGAATCAGCAATACAAAGTGCTGCACTTCCTGCAGTCACATCACCCGCATTCGGCGGAGCTGTTATCGTCACTGTCAAAGTAGCCGTATCATCTCCGCAACCGCCCGTGCCGGTTACGATGTACCAGATATCAGCAGTACCCGCTAACACTCCGGTTACCAATCCTCCCGCACTAACGGTAGCCACTGTAGCATCACTGCTCTCCCAGGCACCCGCTGTGCTGTTGCCACTGATGGTATATGTATTGGTATCAGCTATACAAAGTGATTGATCGCCACTGATCGTTCCTGCAACCGGAGGTGCTGTTACTGTCAGTAACTGCGAAGCCGTATCATTGGCGCAACCGCCGCTTCCGGTAACGATATATCTGATCGTGGTAGTTCCTGCAGCAACGGCAGTCACCATACCTGTAGTGGCATTAACTGTGGCAACTACCGTATTGGAGGACGACCATGTTCCGCCTCCATCTCCATCTGCGTCATAATCACTGGAATCAGCAATACAAAGTGCTGCACTTCCTGCAGTCACATCACCCGCATTCGGCGGAGCCGTTATCGTCACTGTCAAAGTAGCCGTATCATCTCCGCATCCGCCTGTGCCGGTAACGATGTACCAGATATCAGCAGTACCCGCTAACACTCCGGTTACCAATCCTCCCGCACTAACGGTAGCCACTGTAGCATCGCTGCTCTCCCATGTACCCGCTGTGCTGTTGCCACTGATGGTATATGTATTGGTATCAGCTATACAAAGTGATTGATCGCCACTGATCGTTCCTGCAACCGGAGGTGCTGTTACTGTCAGTAACTGCGAAGCCGTATCATTG
>Ga0315906_10005772_pt1 | contig 15474 bp, 14 predicted proteins | sample LakEriMetagenome_4_FD_203526 | JGI IMG/M metagenome (GOLD analysis project Ga0315906, IMG submission 203526) | Freshwater fungal communities from buoy surface, Lake Erie, Ohio, United States - Buoy 2 MA122 | ecosystem: Environmental > Aquatic > Freshwater > Lake > Lake biofilm | place: USA...
GAACATGTTGTATTCGGGTTGCTCCATAGTGGGTCCAACCAAATGGTGGGTTTTTGCCACCATGATGGCTTCCATGATTTCAGACGCATTCCATTCGGATGTCCCCCAATAGAGGATTTTCCCTTGTTGGACCAAATTGTGCATGGCCCATACGGTTTCTTCGATGGGCGTGCTTTTGTCGGGGCGATGGCAGAAAAACAAATCTATGTAATCTACTTGAAGCCTTTTTAAAGCGCCGTGGCAGCCCTCTGCAATATGTTTGCGGGACAAACCCCGCTGGTTGGGTTTGGTATCTCCTAGACCAAAAAACACTTTACTGGAAACCAAATAGGAGGAGCGATCCCAATTCATTTTTTTAAGTATGCTGCCCATTACAATCTCCGATTTCCCTCTGGCATAAATTTCTGCATTATCGAAAAAGTTGACACCACCTTCGTATGCGGTAATCATCAACTCCTCTGCAGTATCATCACTGATCTGTTTGCCAAAAGTGAGCCATGTGCCAAATGATAATGCGCTTACTTGTAAGCCCGAACCACCAAGTTTTCTATATTCCATTTTTTGATTGATTAAGTAGCAAAGATAGCGACCATTCCGCTATTGAAAAGTTTATCTTTGTAATATGGAAACTGTTCTATTCAGGGATTTGGGATTGGCCGACTACAAAACCACCTGGGACTATCAAGAGTTGTTATTGAATGAAATCGTTTCCGCAAAAATGGCCTACCGGGATGATCCGGAAAGGAACCCCGCCCCCAAAACCCACCATCTGCTTTTTTGTGAGCACCCCCATGTTTATACTTTAGGTAAAAGCGGTACGGAGGATCATCTCTTACTTGATGAAAAACAATTAGGAGCAAACAATGCTGTGTTTTACAAAATCAATAGGGGTGGTGATATCACCTATCATGGTCCCGGACAAATAGTAGGGTATCCTATATTTGATTTGGATCGCTTCTTCAACGATATCCACAAGTATTTGCGCTTTCTTGAGGAGGCCATTATTCTTACCTTAAACGATTATGGCATCAAGGGTTCGCGTATCGAAAAATTGACCGGCGTATGGATTGATGCGGACTATCCCGAAAAGGCAAGAAAAATATGTGCTTTCGGGGTTCGTTGCAGCAGGTGGGTTACTATGCATGGATTTGCCTTTAATGTGAATGTGAACTTGGATTATTTCAACCATATCATCCCTTGTGGCATTGCCGATAAGCAGGTTACTTCATTGAATAAGGAGTTGGGATATGATCTGAATATGGATGAGGTTAAATCCCGATTGAAAAAGCATTTGTCTGAAAAATTCGAATTCCATTTGGTCGAACATCAATCTGCTGAAAATAACTCCTGATGCAAAAAAGTAATATCAAGTGGTGGCATTTCTTGTTGCTGTTTTTGGTTGTTGGAAACTTATTGCTTTACTTTTCAGGTAAGTGGTATTATTATAAAGCACTTGTCTATAATTATGTGGGCATAGATGACCTGGAGCTTTTCCATACCAGAACTATCAAAGCAGAAAATCCGATGCCATGGCCATTGGGACTCGATTACAATCAAGCTCCCGTCCCCGACACTTTGCAAAACACCATTAACCGTTTTCGTTCGGTGGCCTTCCTGATAGTAAAAGACGACTCCATCAGACACGAACAATATCATGAAGGATATGGCAAAAGCTCCCTTTCCAATTCTTTTTCCATGGCCAAAAGTGTTGTAGGACTACTGGTTGGCATAGCATTGGATGAAGGTAAGATCAAAAGCCTCGACCAACCCGTTCATGAGTTCTATCCGGAATACAATCAAGGAGAAAATAGAAAGCTAACCATACGCCATTTGTTGATGATGAGCTCCGGTCTCGATTATGACGAATCGTACACCAGTCTTACAAGCCCAACAACTCGCGCCTACTACGACACCAAGCTCAGACAACAAATGAATGAATTGTGCGTAGTGGAAGAGCCGGGAAAGCAGTTCGAGTACCGAAGCTCCGATACGCAAGTTTTAGGCATTGTTTTGAAAGCGGCCACCAACATGTCATTAAGCGATTATGCAACACAAAAGCTTTGGGTGCCTTTGGGAGCAGAGCACGATGCCCAATGGAGTTTAGATGATAAAAATGGTGATGAAAAAGCATACTGTTGCATTTATTCGAACGCTCGTGATTTTGCCCGAATAGGACAGCTTGTATTAAATAAGGGCAAATGGCGAGGAAAGCAAATCGTTTCCGAAAAATTCATACAGGAAATGACAGTTGCCTCACCGTTGATGGATGAAGGAAAGCCAAATCAAACCTACGGTTTTCAATGGTGGATCTACGAGCATCTAGGACAAAAGGCATACTATGCTCGTGGAATATTAGGACAGTATATATTTGTCATACCAGATCAAAAAATGGTCATTGTACGATTAGGTCATGAAAGAGCTGAAAAGGATAACACAGGTTTGCCTACAGATATACCTATTTTTCTGGATGGAGCTATGAAAATGTACGGTTCTCCGCAAAAAATGTAACAAGACTGAATATGCTCAAGGATATTCCTGAAATCAAAGTGGAAGATTTGGCGTTGGCCATTGTGCCTGATTTAGGCGAGGATGAAGTCCCACACGAATTTACCGTATGGGATGTGTTTCTAATCAATCTGAAAAAACAGCAAATTTATGGCGTATTGGTTACCAGTAGGGGGTATGGCATGCGTGATGGAGAGGAGGTGAAGACCTCTGTATTGCGACACTTCTTTGATTATATTGAACCCTCGAACGCAGTTCGTGTTGAGCCTATAGACAGAGAGGTGTTCGGTTTGAATAACGAGTATTGGGTGAGTTTTTATATTGGCAGCACCATTTATGACAAGAAGTACACCTTTCTTCCCGAAACCATTACAGAGGAGAATTTTTCCTACATACCTGTGATTGATAAACAGGGTGTGATGATCCGTTGAGTCGAAAATGAAGTCATTGTCACAAGTTTTGTGATGACAAAGTCAAAGCAATTATGCCATTATTAGTACGGTAAACATAGCTGCTTTTAGCCATGATTATCGATCTTGGCACAGCTCTATCAACACACCATGGCTTCCTTTTGGATGCAAAAAGCATACCCACTTGTTGTCGGCACCCAACTTCGGTTCGGCATTCAATAGGGTGAACCCCTCTTCTTCAAGTCTTTTCATCTCGGCCTTTATATCCGAAACCCCGAAAGCAATATGATGAATACCCTCTCCTTTTTTATCGATAAACTTTGAAATGGGACTTTCGGCATGAATCGATTCAAGCAGCTCAATCTTACTTTCTCCAATTTGAAAAAACATGGTATTGACGCCTTCGCTTTCGACGGTTTCTGTTTTATAGGGCGGCATTCCCAATATTTTGGTATATGTTTCTCCAGCGGTCTTCAGGTCTTTTACCGCAATGCCGATGTGTTCGATTTTATCCATGGCTAATGCCTTTGCATTATCCGTAAAAGTAGGAAACAGAATCTAATCAGCCGCCAATATGATTAGCGAAAGCAGATTCAATAATATCAACATCATGGTTGTTTTTTGAATTCGCAAACCCCGCAACGAAAAATAACTCTATGTAGTTGCAGTTCTTGTAAAATCAGAGGAAGGCGCATTTTCAGAATTCAACTCGTGGAATCGATCCATTAGCAAAATATGAGGCATAGTGATTATGGATAAAAACATAAATCCGATTCCTGTTTGTGCTGCAAGGGAGCTATCCTTTAAAAAATACAACCCCAGGAAAATACCACCGATGCTCAACAATGTGTAGGGGGCTATATTCAACACATGCTTATGAAAGCTGTATTTCAGTTGGTTTTTTTTGAGGAATCCAATTTGTTCAATGATGGATGGTAATGCATGCCAAAGCGAAAAGTAAACCGCAAAACCCATCATTAAAGGCGTATTTAAGAAAAGAGCAAAGAGGATAAGCCAGTTCGCAAGTTCATGGACTCCGGCAAGTAAATCCAAATGACGGAATAGCATAAGAACCAAAATATAGGTGCCATAAACGACTCCCGAAGCAAGTGCAAGATTTCTACAATGTTCGATATCCAGAAGGGATATGCTTTCAATTCCCGATATAGCTTCGATAATGGGAAGTGCTGTTTTCATATCGGCAAGAAGGGGTGTTGCCAAAACAAAAACTCCTGAAAGTAAAAATGAAATATACTTTATAGAGGAAGATTTCCAACGGATTTCCTTTAAATTCTCTTGTCCGAAATGATAGAAGGAGACCAATATGAAAATAAGGAAAGATAAACCCGGAGACAAATACCAAAAAAGCCCATAGGTAGCCATAATACCTAAGTAAGTCAAATAGAATCTCAAGCGAAGGACTTTATGGTTACCAGGCAATTTTTTTGCAATGGAAAAAAAAAGCAAGTGGTCTGTTGCACCGTGAGGTATTCCAATCAGGCAGATTAGTGCAATAGAAACAATGAATGTGGCTTGATCACCAAATGCAGAAGTGAAAACACTCAAGGCTACAATAGCGAGCGTAATAATTCTTCGTAGGTGTAGTTCCATGGGTAAAACCGGGGCGACTCGATTAAGCCAATACTAATGGAATAAGTTAAAAAGCCGGATACCTGAAAGGTGATTCGGGTATCCGGCTTCAATAGTTCTTTAAAGATTAATCTTCAGAGCGGGTTAATGCATAAATAACTAGACCGAATCCGATCTTGTTGACCGCATCAGCGATGTTATATACAATATCCATGGCATGCGATGCAGCAGCCGGATCGGACACCAATTGGATTCCGAATAATCCTCCTGGTGTTCCTAAAATGTAACCGAGTGGATAAATAGCCCAACCTACAAGTACGAACCAAGCGAGCGTACGGGTGGCTTTAGCAACCTGTGCACCTGCATTGTTAGCCAAGGTGGCCACTTCGCCGAACCAAATAAGGTATACGATGTAGAAATAAGCGGCTCCAGACAACACGCCCCACAATACACTACCATCGCGGTCGATAGTCTCTCCGATGTATCCGGTTACCAACATCACCAATGAAGCGAAGATGAGCTTCCAAAGCAATGCGATTTTGGCACCAGCTTTACGGGTAATCAGGTAAAATTCAACGCACATGAGTGGAACGGTCAAAATCCAATCCACATAACGGAAGAATGTAGGTGATTCTCCCGTCTCGAGGTTATAGCCTCGCATGTAATAATAATGCACAGCCGCAATGAAGGTGATCAATCCTGATACCAACACAGATGTGCGCCACTTTTGCGAAGTGTTGCTCAACTCGAAGAAGAAGAACACAGACGCTGCCATCATAGCCATTGTACCTATAAAGAAGGTAAAGGCCACATAGTTGTCACTGCCAATAGTTAAATGTTCCATTTTGTTTAAGTTTTAGTTTACCATAATTCAACAAAACGCAAGAGCCAATTGTTTTTACGCAGTTTTGACAATATGTGTAACTATTCTAACAAATTATAGGATTGTTGCGTTCTATTGGGTTTTTGCTGTAGTATAATGTGGATTAATGGACTTTTCAGCATCCACAATCTAGTGCTCTGAAAAGACTGGAGTACAAGATTCCCAAACAGTTTAAAATTCAAATCAACATGAAAAAGCAGCTATTATTATTGGTACTGATTTCATTAGTCCAATTGGCATTTGCCGATGAGAGAAAAGTTAAATCCGATGTGCAAAAGGTTACCATCTTCACCCAGGGCGCCCAGGTTTTCAGATCAGCCCAGGTTTCTATCGGTTCAGGCATTACCCACCTTGTATTTACTGGATTGACACAAGACATGAATCCTGCAACCATTCAGGCGGGAGGGAAGGGCAGCTTTGTAGTTACGGATGTAAAACATCGCATCAAGTATCCTGAGCCCGTTAAAACGCTCCCGGTTCCTAAGACTATTTCAATGCAAATTGCGCTGCTGGAAGACTCTCTTAGCGAGTTGGGATTTCGTAAGGAGGAGTTGCAAGACCGCTTGGCTGCATTGCAGTTGGAAAAGGATATGATAGTTAAAAATAAATTGGCCAAGGGAGAGGGGAAAAGTGATTCGTTGGAAGTGCTGAAGCAAGCAATGGATTTTTTTCATAAAAGACTATCAGAATTGACCTCACTCATCGGAAAAACGAAGCGGGAGCAGTTTAAAAACACCCAGACTTTCGAGTCCATCACCATTCGATTGCAAGAGCTGCAAGCCTACAAGGATGATACCGAACCCGAAAAGCCTTATCTGCCCGACAACCAAGTAGTGGTTACCATTAGTGCCGATGCTCCAACAAGTGGCGTTGTCGAAATAAGTTATTTGGTCAATGGTGCGGGTTGGACTCCATCGTATGATCTCCGAGCAACAAACACAAGCGAGCCTATCAAGCTAACCTATAAAGCCAATGTGCACCAAAGTACCGGAGAGGATTGGAAAAATATTCGTATCAAACTAAGCACATCCAACCCAAATCGAAGCCATATCAAACCAACACTACCCATTTGGTATCTGAATTACTACACGGCTCCTCGCAAAATCTCTTCAGGAGGAGCTCGTCCTCAATCCGCCAATAATGTGGGATCCATCTCAAGTGACATGGAGGAGTCCCTTTATCAAAAAATGAAAGCACTATCCCCTGCAGAATCATCAGCTAATTTTTCTCAGTTGATCGAAACCATGGCCAATGTGGAGTTCGAAATCCGGCTCGATTATGATATCCCTTCGGATGGGAATAGTCATATGGTAGCGGTAAAAACGGAAACATTACCATCCACATACACACATTATCTGATTCCTAAGGTTGAAAGCGAAGCGTTTCTTTTGGCTCGGGTAACAGGTTGGGAAAACCTCAATCTGCTGCCAGGAAACGCCAACCTTTTTTATGATGGTACCTATGTCGGCCAAACGGTTATCAACCCGAATGTAATCAATGATACACTCGATTTAGCCATGGGACGCGACCAGTCCATCACGGTTACCAGAACCCGAATGAAAGAAAAGGAATCCAACAAGCTCTTTGGAAGTGAAATAACTCGCGCCATTGCATATGAGCTTCGTATCAAAAGCAATAAGGGTAGGCCAATTAATCTCAAAGTGGAAGATCAAATACCAGTGTCAAGTTCCAACGAGATTAAAGTTGAGCTAAAAGATTCGGACAAGGCCGATTTCAATGCAACTACTGGCTCGCTGATGTGGGATTTCAAATTAGACTCTAAGGCATACAAATCGCTGAAGTTCTCGTATGAGGTAACCCACAATAAAGACAAGCCCTTGAGCATGTACTGATTTTAATAACCTCGCTTATCAAGCCGCATGATGGACACATCCTGCGGCTTTTGGTTTTTTTGTATCAACAAGATTACTTTTACATAAAACATAAGCCATGCATCCCCTTATTAAGAATACGCTTGCCGTCATAGTCGGTCTCCTAGTTGGAGGCTTCTTGAACAGTTTCATAATCGGATTAAACGGCACTTGGATCCCTTTGCCTCCAGGTGTAGACCTGAATACGCAAGAGGGACTGTCTTTGGCCATGTCGTCCTTTGAGCCAATTCATTTTTCAGTAATATTTCTAGCTCATGCTTTGGGCACTTGTTTGGCATCCTGGATCGCAGTGAGGTTCTCTACTACTAAAAGCTGGAATCTTGGAAGAATACCAGGAGTGGTTTTTTTTCTTGGAGGTGTTTACATGGTACACTTATTGGATGCACCAGCATGGTTTGAAGCTTGCGATCTTTTATTGGCGTATTTCCCATTCTCATGGATCGGGTACAAGTTGGGGCGGATTAGAGCCATGTCCTAGCGGCTCAAGGTTCTTTATGTAACGAATCCGATTCAGTTGTCCTCCAATAGGCCTCGGGACCGTCCTCCACATCTGCATCATTATCCAGTTCCCAAGAGTAAGGCGGTCGTTGCGGCCCCTGTTTTTTGTAGACAATGGCCATCAATAACCCCGCGCAAGAACCGAAAAGATGACCTTCCCACGATAACTCCTCAACAACAGGAAGCATTCCCCAAACAAGTCCTCCGTAAAGGAATACCACCAACAAGGAAAGAGCCATCAACCGCCGGTCTTTTCGAAAAACACCGCTGAAGAAAAGAAATACGGTCAATCCATAAATGACAGCACTGGCTCCTATATGATAGGACGATCTTCCTCCTAGCCACAACCAGAATCCACTCAAAAGCCATATCCAAAGGGTTACCCGAAAGGCGAGTTTTTTATAGAAATAAACGAGTCCGCTTAAAAGCACCAACAAGGGTACGGAGTTGGATATCAGGTGTTCCAAATCACCATGTAAAAAAGGCATGGTGAAAATACCAATGAACCCATCCCATCTCCTGGGAAACAATCCATATTCCGATAGGCTTCGCATATTTTCCACTTCATACCATTTCACACACCACAATAATGCTACGGCAAGCATGCCGGGGATAAAGCTAGATATGATTTGATGGAAATCCTTGTCAGGCCTCATGCTGCAAATTTGGCTTTTAAAACCGGAATAGGATCAACCTATCCATTAACCCGATTCGGTTCGGTATTTTTGTAACATGGAAATGATTCGTGCAGCTGTTTTGTCGGGACATTCGGGTTCAGTATATGCATTGGCTTGCTCGGGGATCAATACTTGCTTTTCTGGTGGTGGCGACCGGGTTGTGGCCGAGTGGGATCTGGAGCATCCAGATGAAGGAACTTTGATGGCCAAGGTTAACGACATCGTTTATTCCATCCTCCCCTTGTCGAACCAAAAGATGCTGGTAGGACAAGCCTCGGGCGGTATCCATGTTATAGATCTTGCTACCCGAAAAGAGGAAAGATTGCTGCAGTATCACAAATCGGGTGTATTCAGCCTGTGTTATTCCGACATACATAAGCTGATTGTTTCCCTTTCGGGGGATGGTGAACTCGGTATAATTGAGGGGGACAACTTTGCTTTGAAGCGAATGTTCACATTGGGTGGAGGCAAGTTGCGCGGTTGTGCATGGAATAAAAATCAAACCTTGATGGCTTTGGGCTCTGGCGATGGCAAGGTTCGGATATACTCGTTCCCTGAATTTCAGGAGGTGGCTTCTTGGCAGGCCCATCTGGAGGGGTTTTCTACTAATGCTGTTTGCTTTACTCCTGATGGAAAATTTTTACTGACCGGTTCCAGGGATGCACACATGAAGGTTTATGATGTATCGAACTCGTTTAAACTGGTGGCCGACATCCCTGCACACAATTACGCCATTTATTCCATTGAGTTTAGTCCCAATGCCGAGGTATTTGCCACTGCCAGCCGTGACAAAACCATTAAGATTTGGAACCCTGATACTTTCGAGGTGATTCAACGAATCGACAAAGACCGATCAAAAGGGCATGTCAACTCCGTAAACAAGATCCTTTGGCATCCCGGTAACGGACAATTGTTATCCGCATCCGACGATCGTTCCGTTATGGTTTGGAAAGGTGTTTTGGAAAATATGTAGATTTGAATCACCGTGTTGTTGACCCTAGGGTTTCTACAACATCGGCCCCAGCCAACTCGTTTGAACTTTCAAAAAGAAACGCCCTTGAATCCCAATCTAGATCCTAATCTATCATCACAGCAAGGCATCGATAAGGAGCTGGAAAAGGTGCTTAGGCCCGTAGAGTTCGGTGATTTTACCGGACAAGACAAGGTGGTTGAGAACCTGAAGGTTTTTGTAAAAGCCGCACAGAAAAGATCCGAGTCCCTAGACCATGTGTTGTTGCATGGTCCTCCCGGATTAGGCAAGACCACATTGGCAAACATCATTGCGAACGAGTTAGGAGTAAACATTCGAATCACCTCCGGCCCCGTTTTGGATAAACCTGGCGATTTGGCTGGATTACTTACCAACTTGGAGCCAAATGATGTTTTGTTCATTGATGAGATCCATCGATTAAGTCCGGTAGTGGAAGAATATCTCTATTCTGCCATGGAAGATTACCGGATCGACATCATGATTGACAGTGGTCCCAATGCCCGTACGGTTCAAATCAAACTGAATCCTTTTACCTTGGTTGGTGCCACTACGCGTTCGGGTTTGTTAACCTCTCCATTGCGTGCTCGTTTCGGTATCAATGCAAGGTTGGAATATTATGACGCGAAGCGGCTTCAATTGATTGTACTCCGTTCCGCGGAAATACTCAAGGTGCCCATAGAAGATTCAGCAGCCTTTGAAATTGCCCGTAGAAGCCGTGGGACTCCTCGAATAGCAAATGCCTTGCTTCGTAGGGTTCGTGATTTTGCACAGATAAAAGGTAGTGGTACCATCGATGATCCAATCGTTGAATACTCATTGAACGCGCTGAATGTGGATGCGCATGGATTGGATGAGATGGATAACCGCATTTTGACCATCATTATAGAAAAGTTCAAAGGCGGTCCGGTAGGAATCAACACGATTGCCACCGCCGTGGGAGAGGAGGCTGGCACATTGGAGGAGGTGTATGAGCCATTTCTGATCATGGAGGGCTTTCTCAATAGAACTCCGAGGGGTCGAGAAATAACCGACAAAGCGTTTAAGCATTTGGGCAAAAAACGGCCTGGACCTTCCGGTTCTCTCTTTGAGGAAATCTGATTTTTCTGCATACATGGACTTCTGTCATTTTATCCCGCCAAGCCATGTTTGTTGAATCAAAAAGATTGGATAACATTCAAGTGCTTAGGGCTGTTGCAGCCCTCATGGTTTGCGCGTTCCATCTGCAATATTTGTTCATGGATAATGGAAACATCAAGCCATTTGCAAATGGTGAGATGGGGGTGCAGGTTTTCTTTATCATCAGCGGGTTGATCATGTATCACACCACCAGAGATAAGGATGGTAATCCAACAAAATCTCCATGGGTTTTCGGATGGAACAGATTGGTTCGTATTGTTCCATTGTATTTGTTTGTAACTTTCGTATATGTGGCTGATGATTTGTCATGGGCATTTTTATCAGAGCAAAGCGATCGAATCTGGAAAACAATTTTATTCTTTCCGCCAATGACGGATACCATAGGCCCCAAATATGGTTATCCACTTTTGGATGTGGGCTGGACATTGAACTACGAGATGTTTTTCTATTTGCTTTTTTTCTGCTCTCTTTTTTTCGGTAAGCTGGGATACAAGGTTTTGTTTTTGATATTTCTGTGCTTTGGCATTATCCTTCCGCTGCTATTCAATGGAAACTTCCATCCGGGCTATGTCGCATACTACAATTATCCAATCGCCGCTTTGAATCTTTTTTGCAATCCGATGGTATTGCTATTTGCTTCTGGAGTACTACTTGGAGATATAATGAATCGCGTGCAATTCAGTCAAAACATATGTCTTTTTGGTTTTACTTTTTCAACGGGATTATTCTTAATGCATGTTCTCGGTTGGCACGGCTTGGAGGTGAACTTGTTTACAGATTTGGCTTTTATTTGGCCATGGGTATTTTTTACAGCTTTGTGTGACAGATCCGGAGTATTCGTATTTGCATCCAAGAAATGGATTTCTGTGGGAGATTGCTCCTATTCGCTATACTTGTGGCACCCTGTGGTCTTTGCATATTTGAGGCTGGTCGCTGAAAAATTTTCATGGCCTTATTTGGATGCACCATGGATTTCATTTGTTGTAGGAATGGTCCTTGCTATTGTGGTGGCTTCGATATCATATAAGTTTTTTGAAACAAAAGTGAACTTGGCGTTGAAGTCCCTGAGGATTTCATGGAACAAACAGGCGCCTTTGTAATGGAATCAACAAAAAGGAAACATACGGATTGGATCAAGGACGAAGCTAAGCGCCTCGGGTTCTCATTCGTTGGAATTTCACAAGCCGGATTTTTAGAGGAAGAGGCTCCTCGTTTGGAAGCATGGTTGAATAAAGGCATGCACGGACAAATGAGTTACATGGAGCGCAACTTCGATAAGCGACTGGATCCAACAAAATTGGTGGAAGGGGCTCGCTCGGTGATTTCACTTTTGTTAAATTATTATCCCGAGGAGATGCAGCAGGAAAACGGCTCACCTCGCATCTCTAGGTATGCTTATGGCCGCGATTATCATTTGGTGATCAAGGATAAGTTAAGGGAATTAATGAACTTCATAATAACTGAAATCGGAGATGTGCATGGTAGGGCTTTCACTGATTCGGCGCCCGTGATGGAGCGTGCTTGGGCCATGAAGAGTGGCCTGGGATGGATGGGTAAGAATACCAACCTGATTCATCCCAAATCAGGATCCTATTTTTTCATCGCAGAATTGATTGTTGATTTGGATCTTGAATACGATAATCCAATACGCGATCATTGTGGAACATGTACACGATGTATAGACGCATGTCCAACAGATGCCATCATTAAGCCCTATGTAGTTGATGGCAGTCGTTGTATATCCTATTTCACCATAGAACTAAAAGACGCCATACCAAATGAGATGAAAGGAAAATTCGAGAATCATGCTTTTGGTTGTGATATTTGCCAAGAGGTTTGTCCATGGAACCGCTTCTCGCTACCTACCAAAGTGGTGGAATTAAAAGCAAGCCAGAAATTGTTGAATATGTCGGCGGGTGATTGGATGGAGATTACAGAAGATGTTTTCAATCGGGTTTTTGAGGGGTCACCCATTCAAAGAACGGGCTGGAAAGGCATGCGAAGAAACATCGATTTTCTGCTACATGATGCACAAAAAACCACATAACAATTTGGCAGACAGATGTTTGCAATTGTCCTTTTTTTTATTTTTCTTTGATGTAAAGTGAATCACACACATAATATTTAAACCTTAACACATGAAGTTGAAATCTACTTTTAAATCGGTACTCGTTATCTGTTTTTTGACGATTGCCGCATCCATCCCCGCAAGGGCCTGCTCAGATGCAGGAACAGCCACCGCAACGGTTGATTCCATTTGTCCAAACGGAATTACCTCTTTGCAACTAACAGCATACATTGGGTCGATTCAATGGCAAAGTTTCAATGGCACAACATGGGTCAATGAAACGGGAACAGGATCAACAACGGATAACTATTCGGTATCTCCTGCCTCTACGAAGGACTACCGAGCTGTAGTTACTGCTGTTGGTTGCGCACCTGATACTTCCAATTTAATCACCATCACAGTAGGCGTTTCTGCTCCGGTAACGCAAGGAGCATCCCGTTGCGGCTACGGTCCAGTGACATTGAATGCTGTAGGAAATGGTATTTTCAAATGGTACGATAGTCCAACTAGCAATACACCCCTTTCTACGGGTCAGTCTTTTACAACCAATGTGGCATCCACCACTACATATTACTGCGCAGCGGCCACTAGCACAGGTGGTGCAAGCACTACGCCTATGCCCCCTCAGGCATCTACTTTCTCTAGCAATGCCCGCGGTTATTTTTTCACCGCTCCATCGAACTTCACCATCACTGGACTGTTCGTTCCAGGTAATAACGGAACTCTTCAGAACATAGCTGTGATTCGTTTCGATAACAATTTACCTCCACCGGTTTACGCTACTACCACGAACGCATTTACTACATTGTTTGTAACACAAAACAATCCTTCTACAGGGGTGATACCTGTCAACATTCCTATTTTGGCAGGTGAGGTCATAGGTGTTTTAGCAACCAAAGGTCCAGGTGATATCAATTCTTATGCGCCTTCTCCAGCTACTACTACCATCAATGGCACAACGGTAACCATTACTCGTATGGGCATGCAGTTCCCTCTCGCCACTACCCTTCCACAGGAAATTTGGCAAGAAGCCGGTGGATCAATCTCTCGTTTGGAGATCACTTATGAAACGGGTTGCGAAGGACTCCGAACACCAACCGTTGCCACTGTGGTGCCAGCCCCTCTTTCAACCATCAATGCAAATCCTCCTGCATTGTGTCAGGGACAAACAACAACATTGACTGCGGTTACCAATAATGCCAATTATAACTTTTCGTGGAGTCCATCCACAGGACTTAGTAGTACTACCGGCGCATCGGTTACAGCCGCGCCTCAAGTTCCAACCACTTACACTTTGGTAAGTGACGACGGATTATGTGGATACATCGACAGCCTGTTTGTGGATGTAGGTCCTGCATCTGTAGCCGGCAATGCAGTTATCTCAACTGACACGATTTGTTTGGGAAGCAATGCCACCGTTTCACTAACCGGAAATACGGGTAATATTCAATGGCAGAGCAATAGTGGATCGGGTTGGGTGAATGAATCTGGCACGGGAAGTACCACGGCACAATATCTAGTGAGTCCCACTTCAACACTTCAATACAGGGCCGTTGTTACCAGCGGTGGATGCGCTCCTGACACATCTGGGATCTTGGATCTAACGGTGTTGGCTGTTACAGATCCTGTTACTGTAAACGATACGATTTGTGGTCCGGGTACGGTAGCACTTACTGCAAACGGGGTAGGTGTTCTGGAATGGTATACCTCCGCCACCGGAGGCAACAGTATCAATGTTGGTAGCACTTATAGCCCCAATATCGGAAACACAACCACCTATTATGTTGAAGCATCTGCAGGTGGAACCTACAATGTAGGCCCGGCCAACAGTTCATTTGGCACACAGTTCCCCGTTACGGGAAGTAACTGGGGTATGACCTTCGATGTCACTCAGACGGTTTCCCTCGATAGGGTGTACATCTCTCCTGGTGGAACATCAGGACCTGTTACCATTAACATGCGCTCAAGCATTGGTGGAGCCATATTGAATACAACCACCTTTAATGTAATTGCATTCTCTGGATTACAGCCTATCACCTTAGGTTGGACCATCAATCCGGGTGTTGGATATACTTTGGAGTTAGACGCCAGCAGCGTGCCACTCTATTACAATTCCTTTGGCGCCACTTATCCTTATACATTCCCTGGCAGTTCGGTTTCTATTACCGGATTTTACAATCCCAATCCAAGCACAGCCAATTTCTATTATTTCTTCTACAATTGGCAGATCACAGAGGGTTGTAAGAGTAACAGGGTTCCCGTTACGGGGGTTGTTAATCCAACACCGCCGGTTCCTATTATCAATACATCTGGAACGGTGTTGAGCTCTACCGCACTGAATGGCAACCAATGGTATCTGAATGGCACTGCCATTCCAGGAGCAACCGGTGTATCACATGATATGGCTCTTACTGGAAACGGACTTTATACGGTTGTGGTAACTGCACCCAATGGATGCTCTACATCATCGCTTCCCTATCTGTATACTTCAGTTGGTGATGGTTTTGCGAATGCATCTGTGAATGTTTATCCAAATCCCGCTTCAGATCAGTTGACCATTGTTCTCCCCAATAAAATGCTCGATGCTGAAATAATCATATATGACAAACTGGGTTCGTTGGTAATGCGCAAAGATCTTGTTGCCGGATCGAACAAGTTGAGCCTTGAGATGGCGCCTGGCTCCTACACCATGGAACTTCGTTCAGCCAACGGCACTTACTATGACAAGCTAATCAAGTTTTAATCAGAATTAATGTTGAAGGGGCCGATACAATCGGCCCCTTTTTTTGTGAACCAATTCGAAGAGTATGCTCAGAGTTTTTT